>Ga0194128_10000535_pt1 | contig 69381 bp, 49 predicted proteins | sample TA2KigCa65mmetaG_FD_148650 | JGI IMG/M metagenome (GOLD analysis project Ga0194128, IMG submission 148650) | Freshwater microbial communities from Lake Tanganyika, Tanzania - TA2015037 Kigoma Deep Cast 65m | ecosystem: Environmental > Aquatic > Freshwater > Lake | place: Tanzania: Lake...
AAAATGCTCCCAGTTCGCCCGTCGAAGGCGGCGCGTTTTCAACCCGCATGAATAACGATTGGATCACCAGTGGCCGGACCCGGGCCGCCGCTTCGATGTTGGCGAGGATCTTCCCGAAGGGAATCGAAGTGCGGTCTATTCGTTGAAAGTACTCCTCGGTACCGGCGTCAAGTTTCGCCCAGATCTCGCCCTGATTCTGATCCAAGAGCACCAGGCCGCGCAGCACAACGGCCCGATGAAACATGCTGGCGTTGGTGATCAAGACCATTTTGACGGTGTCGAGTCCCCGCCGCCGTTTGCACGCGGCGCAGGCCGATACAATTTCATCGAAATTCCGATAGGTCGTCGGCTCGCCATCTCCCGAGAACGCCAGGTCATTCACGCGCCGGAGCTGCGGATCAATCGTTGCAAATCGAGGATGCGCCCAGATCTCACCCGACGCAACCAGTTCCAGCATCTCGTCCAACTCGCCCAGCAATCGCTCCCATTCTACGAACGGTATTTCGCTGGAGGTTGTCCGATCGACCTGGCAGTAAATGCAATCGAAATTGCAAGCCTTATCCGGATTCAGATTAATCCCGATCGATAGGCCTTCCGCGCGCCGGCTCCAGACAGGATAGACGAACCGATTCTGTTCAAATCGGCGGGAGTGGTTCGCCCAGGAATCCATGGAGCAGGTCTCGGTGATGGGAGGATCTCTCTCCTGGACCGCAAAATCGGCGAAAGGTTCACGACCGGGATGGCAGTCGGCGCAACACGGAGAACTCATCCAGGGTTACCGTCGTGAGTTCCCCGTCTTCGCCGCGCAGGACCAGGATATCGCTGAACACCTTATCGTCGAAATTGCGTTGGTGGTGCAGCCCATGACGCTGGCGATCTTTCGCGATGACCGTACCAACCGTCTTGGTCGTCCATTGCCGGTAGCCGACTTTGACTTCATGCTCCAGTTCCACGCGATCGCCGGCCTGGATCGAATCAAACAGCGTCAAGTTCTCAGCGGTAGACATTGCAATCGGAACGGGTGGACCGTTCAGACCTCCTTGGCGTTGATCCATTTCATGAGCCGCCGCAAACGGCGCCCGACTTCCTCGATCTGGATGTTCTTTTCCCGGCGCCGGATCGACTTGAACGCCGGCGCGCCGGCCTTGTTTTCGAGGATCCATTCACGGGCGAACTGACCGGTCTGGATTTCCTTGAGGATTCGTTTCATTTCGGCGCGGGTTTCGTCGGTGATGATACGTGGCCCACGCGTGTAGTCACCGTATTCGGCGGTGTTCGACACGCTGTACCGCATGTAACTGATTCCACCCTGGTAAAACAGATCGACAATCAGTTTCAGTTCATGCAGGCATTCGAAATAGGCCATTTCGGGTTGGTAGCCGGCTTCGACCAGGATATCGAACGCCGAACGGACCAGTTCGCTCACGCCGCCGCAAAGCACGACCTGTTCCCCGAACAGATCGGTTTCGGTTTCCTCGGCAAAGCTCGTTTCAATAACGCCGCCGCGCGTGCCGCCGATTCCCTTGGCATAAGCCAGCCCCGCCTGAGTCGTCGCCGGGCTGGCATTCGGCCCGACCGCGATCAAGCAAGGAACACCGCCGCCCTTTTCGAACTCGCTTCGGACAAGATGCCCCGGTCCCTTGGGGGCCACCAGCAGCGTATCGACGCCGGGCGGCGGTTCGACTTGACCGAAGTGAATATTGAAACCGTGCGAACACATCAGAATATTGCCGGGGACGAGATGCGGACGGATGCAGGCTCGATAAAGGTCGGCCTGCACTTCGTCGGGCAACAGCACGTTGACGATATCGGCTTTCTTGGTGGCGTCTTCCAGCGATAACGGCTCGAAACCATGCTTCTTCGCCAGATCATAATTGGGCCCGCCGGAGCGTTGTCCGACGATCACGTTGCAGCCACTGTCACGCAGGTTCTGGGCCTGGGCGTGGCCTTGCGAGCCGTATCCAAGGATGGCGATTGTCTTGGACTTGAGGATCGACAGATCGGCGTCGTTATCGTAGTAGATTTTGACGGTCATGAGGTCCTTTCGAGTTTCCGATTTGAGATTCGTGGGGGGGACGAGTTTACGGTACGGATCAATCTCCGATCGGCAGCGATTCCGGGTCGCTGTTCGGACCTCCACTGCCGCTCCTGACCATGGCGATGCGGCCGGTGCGGACCAGTTCCAGGATCCCGAACGGCCGCATGCGATCGATGAAGGCCTCGATTTTGCTTTCTCTGCCCGAGATTTCAATCATCAATTGCTCGTCGCCCACATCGACGACGCGCCCCCGGAAAATATCGACCAATTCTCGAACTTCACTGCGTTTGCCTCCAGGCGGCGCCGCAACTTTGATCAGCATCAAATCCCGCTCAACAAAATTTGTGGCGCTGATGTCATCGACGCGGACGACGGTGACGATTTTTGCCAGCTGATTGCGCACCTGTTCCAGGACCCGATCGTCGCCAACGACGACGAACGTCATCCGGGACAGCTGACGATCCTCCGTAGCTCCCACCGCCAGCGAGTCGATATTGTAGCCGCGAGACGCCAGCATGCCGGAAATGTGAGCGAGCACCCCCGGGACGTTCTGGACAAGGGCGGAAATGACGTGACGCATGCGTCTGGATGGCACCATGGCCTGGGGAGAAAACAAAAATAATACAGCGCTTACGGGGACGCCGGCAAGGGGCGAAGCCGTCGTTCACAAAGGGGGCACTTTACCCCCAAAACTGCCACCAGGGGCGGGACGGTCCTTGTTTGGACCGCTTGGCGTCGGCAACCGCCGATCTCATCGCCGGTCGCGACGCGGATTTGTTGCTGAAGCGATGCCCCAAGGCACTGATCGCTCCTTCAATACGCGCCCCATTGAGATTGGCATCCAGCATCTTGGCGTCGTGCAAGTTCGCTCCGGAAAGATCCGCCTCCTCGAAATTAGCGCCACTCAAGTCGGCACCGCGCAAATCGGCCTTCACAAGGACCGCTCGCGTAAAGTTGGCGCGTGCGTCCGACATGCTCAAGTCGATACCCTGCATTTGCGCACCGACGAACTCCGCGTCGGCAAGTCGCGCGTACCGTGCGGCTGCATTCGACAGATTCGTATTATGACAGCGGGTGCCGAACAGGATCGCATCGGTAAGGTCCGCCTTGCTGAGATTGGCGTTGTCCAGGTCGGCCCCGGTCAGGATCGCACTGTGCAGGTTCACCTTCTCCATGCGAGCGCCCCGCAGGTCGGCATTTTTCAGATTCGCATTCTGAAAATCTGTGCCCACCATGCTCATTCCCGCCATGTTCGCTCCCTCGAGATTCGCGCTGTCCATGTAGACACCATCCAACGAATCGCCATCGACTGACTTCAGTAACTCGAACGTCTCTCTATGTCGAATTTCGATCATGGTCAACCCCGTAGGGAAAAACCGACCAACAGGCTAGGATAGTAGCTGCTTTGGATTTTAACGTCAAACAAGTTCTAATCCTATTGAGAACCCCATGGTAAATTTTGAATCTCATGGTAATTTTTGCCCGCCAGCGTGAATTTTGTCCGTAGGTTGGGGGGAGGGTCAACGTCCCGCCACGATCGGCGAGGCGGCTGCCTTGCCCCTCGAGCACGGCGAAAGGCACCCTGGGGCGACTCGAGGCAGCCCGATCATGACTTTTCGCGTCGATTCGAAGATCTTTCGAGGACCCTTGGACCTTCTGCTGTACCTGGTCCGCAAGCAGGAGGTCGACGTTACCGAACTTTCTTTGGCCGGTATTGCCCGGCAGTATCAGGAATATCTGGAGGTGCTGCAGATCCTCGATATCGACGCCGTGGGCGATTTCCTGGAAATGACCAGCACCCTGGTGGAACTTAAGAGCCGCCTGGTCCTGCCGCACGGGGGTGAGGAAGTCGACGCGTTGACCGACCCCGCCTACGATCTGGTCGATCGATTGCTGGAGTACAAACGGTTCCGCGACGCCGCCAGTATGCTCGACGAGCAAAGCCGCAACTGGCAGCAACATTATCCGCGGCTGGTCGATCGCCTCCCCGCCCGCGATATCGATCGCTCCACGCAGCCGATACGCGAAGTTGAACTCTGGGACCTGGTCAGCGCATTCGGGCGGATCATCCGAGAAAGCCAAGCGATTCGCTCGGCCAACATTGTCTACGACGAAACGCCGCTTCGCGTGTATATGGAACGAATTCACAAACGGCTGGCCGAACAGGGCAGCGTGTCGTTCAGCGAGTTCTTTGCGCCGGGAATGCATAAGTCGGCGATGATTGGTGTGTTTCTGGCGATTCTGGAACTGGTACGGCATCACAGCGTTGTGACGGACCAGCCGAACCTGCACGGCGAAATCTGGGTCCATCCTGGCACGGAATTCGAGCCGTCATTTGACGGTGCCGACGTGCAGTCGGTGTTCGAGTCCGTCGATTCGGAGGAAGCCCAATCAACGGTCGACGATTCGCCACAGCGCGGTACGTCGGATCGGCAACCGACCACGGAACCTCGATACAAGCCCAAGTGAGCCAACGCCAACCCCTTTCGGCGACTGTCGGTGACTTTTAAACTGGCCCCTCGTTCAGTCGTCTCCGTGCGTCGTGATATCCACCGATGGTCAACAATCTGCCGGTAAAAAAGCTCGTCCACAAAGGCCTCACGATTGAAGGCTATTCTCGGGCCGCCGTGCAAAGCTATTGGCGGATCGGTGAACTGGGCCTGGGATTCGATCTGGGTGCGCAGCCTTGGGATTTCATGGGAACCAGCACCTGGTTTCTGTCCCATACGCACCTGGATCATCTGGCGGCACTCCCCGTTTATGTCGCTCGCCGGCGGATGATGAAAATGGAGCCACCGACGATCTACCTTCCCGCCCATGCCGTGGAACTGGTGCAGCACCTGCTTCGGGCCTTCAGCCGCCTCGATCGCGGCCGGCTTCCCTGCCAGCTTCTGCCGTTGCAGGCGGGCGATGAAGTCGAACTTTCGCGCGAACTGGTGGTGACCGCATCCGCCACGAAACATACGGTGCCTTCGCTGGGCTTCGTCGTCTGGGAGCGGCGCAAGAAGCTGAAAGCCGACTACCACGGCCTCAGCGGCGAGCAGATTCGTGACATTCGATTGTCCGGCATCGAGGTCTCCGAGGAGAAGCGTTTACCGGTACTGGCGTATCTGGGCGATAGTGCCCCCGATGGGCTGGATCAATGCCCCGCCATGTTCGAGGCGCAGGTGTTGATCACCGAAATGACCTTTGTCGCTCCCAGCCACCGCAAAGAAAAAATTCACAAGTTCGGGCATATGCACCTGGACGATTTCGTAAAACGACGGGACCGATTTCAAAACGAACTGGTGATCGCCGCTCACTTCAGCACGCGGTACAACGATCGCCAGATTCGCGATCATGTGCAAAAACAGCTTCCGGACATGCTGGATGGCCGGTTGCATCTGTGGCTCTGAACGTGGCCGTGACCACGGGCAATCATGATCCGCGGCGAGGCGGAAGTTCGGCGGAACAGTGATGCGCAGCCGGCAGCGGCGCGTTCGGCCTATATCCACGTGCCGTTCTGCCGCCACCGCTGCGGCTATTGCAATTTCACGCTCATCGCCAATCGCGGAGACCTGGTTGGCAACTATCTGCGGGCATTGGAGCAGGAACTTTCCTGGCTCGAATCGCCGCGAACCATCGATACTCTGTTTATCGGCGGCGGTACGCCGACCCAACTGGAACCGGCAGAGCTGGCACGACTGTTGGAGATCGTCAGCCGCTGGTTCCCCGCAGCGGCGGGCGCGGAAATCAGCCTGGAAGCCAACCCGAGCGACATTTCGTCGGAAAAACTTCGGGTCCTGCGCGATCAGGGCGTGAATCGGTTGAGCCTGGGAGTGCAGTCGTTCGATGCCGCGAAATTAAAGTTTCTGGAGCGCGACCACGACGCCAGGATCGTGCGCCGTAACGCACAACGGGCGCTCGAATCGGGATTCATCCTGGCGATCGATCTGATTTTTGGTGTTCCCGAAGAGACTCCGTCGATCTGGCGGCGCGATCTCGAGGCAGCGTTGCAACTGCAGCCGCAGCACCTCTCGACGTACGGCCTGACATGGGAAAAAGGCACGTCGTTTTGGAGTCGACGCATGCGCGGCGAATTGATCCCGATGGGCGAAGAGGCGGAAGCCAGCTGCTACGAACTGGCGATCGACCAGCTGGTTGAGGCCGGACTGCAGCATTACGAAGTCTCTAATTTTGCTCGCCCCACGTTCGCCTGCCGCCATAACCAGGCCTATTGGAATGGCCGGCCGTATTTCGCCGCCGGTCCCGGCGCCACACGATTTGTGGGCGGTCGCCGCGAAACAAATCATCGCAGCGTTACCACCTATCTGCACCGCGTGCTCGCGGGCCATTCTCCGGCTTTCGAATCCGAACAGCTCGGCGCGGAGGACGCTGCGCGGGAGCGGATGGTCTTTGGCTTGCGGCAGATTGAAGGCATCGAACGCCACCGATTCCATCTTGAAACCGGGTTCTCCCTGGAATATCTGGGAGGCGCGGCGCTGGAAACATTCGTCGCTCATCGACTGCTGCAATGGCAGGAGCAGTATCTGCGTCTGACGCGCGCCGGACTGCTGGTAAGCGATTCCATCTGGGGCCACTTTTTGCGGCGATGATCGGGGCCTATTCCGCGACAAACTCCACCAGCAGAGCCGTGGCATTGTCTCGCCCCGATTCCTGGACGGCGGCATCGACGAGCCGTGCGGCGGCTGGTCGCTCCTGTTCCGTCGGCGGCGGACTGACGATCAGGTCCTCGATGGCCCGGTCCCACAGCCCGTCGACGACCCCGTCGGTGCACAACAAAAGTCGTTCCGCAGCGCGACATCGGAACGACTCCACCTGCGGCCGGACGTAGAAATTGCCCGAACCGAGCGACTGGGACAGGACGTTTTTGCGCGGGTGCGAACGTGCCTCGCGTTCATTCAGACGCCCCGTGCGCCGCAGCCAGCCAACGTGTGTGTGATCCTCGCTGATCTGACGCAATCCCCTCTGCGGCGCGAAATGATAGATTCGACTGTCGCCGATATGCCCCCAGTAGACCCAGTCGGCAACGACCCAGATCAAACTCAGTGTGGCCCCCATGTTGTGCCCTTGGGCATAACTTCGACCCAGACTCGTCAGTTGCCGGTGTGTCGCCTGAAACAGTTCATGAATGCAATCCGCAATCCCCAACTGGCGGTGGTCCGGCGGCATCTGGAACCGGCGTGGCAGGATGCGGGTCACATTGTCCAGTGCGAAGCGGCTGGCAAACTCTCCGGAACCCTCGCCACCCATCCCGTCGCTGACCGCAAACAGAAAATCCATTCCCGTGGTGCTCGCATCGCCATCCGCGCCAAGAAAACAGAAATCGCGATCGCTGAACGCAACCGCCAGAAAAGCATCCTCATTGTTGGCGCGAAATCGCCCCCGATCGGTGCGCCCCGACCAACGTAAACGCGCGATCGGTTGCGTGGCGGGCGACGGTTCGTGTTCGAGCGATCGCGGGCTTGGACGCTCTTCGCCAGTCAACTCCGCAGCATCCAGGATCGTGGCAAATTCAAAATCGATGATGCAGAATCGCCCATCCGACGCCCGGTAAGTGACGTTGCGCAAATAGGGGTCGTCGTGTTGAACCCCGTACCGTTCCAGTTCCGTGAAAAGCGACTGCAGCTTCTCGCCGGTCATCTGCTGCACGCGCGCCCCGCAGTTGCTGGTGATCAATTCCAGCTTGTCGCGATCGAAGCCGAGAACGCGGGGTACAAAGTCGCACTCCCTGCGCTCCAGGTACCGCAACACCCGTAATTCGTTATCGAACCGCTCTCTTGCCTTGTCGGCTCGAAAAAACTTGTGGACACTCCCGTCGTATCCGATACGGACAACGGCTCGGGCGGTCTTCTTCGCTTCCTCCATGGGGAATCCTCGCCAACAAAAACGCCGCTCCCGAAGCGGGAAGCGGCGCAATTTTGAATCGCATGATCGGGATTCCGTCGCCGTGGCGGCGGACCCGACCGATCCAACGTGGCAGACTATCCGATCGACCGGATCGTTTTCAACAGCCGCGATACGATCTTGTAAGGATCGGCCTGGGAATTCGGGCGGCGATCCTCGAGATACCCGCGGTAGGCATTGTTGGCCACAAAACTGTGCGGGATGCGGACCGAAGCCCCGCGGTTCGCGACGCCGTAATTGAACTTGTCGATCGACTGCGTCTCGTGCAATCCAGTCAATCGCAAGTGATTGTCCGGACCGTAAGCGGCAATGTGCTCGTCCTTGTATTTGTCCAAAGCCGCCATCAATCGCTCGAAATAGTCCTTACCGCCCTGCTCGCGCAAGAATTTTGTCGAGAAGTTCGTGTGCATTCCCGAACCGTTCCAGTCGCCTCGAATCGGCTTGCAGTGCCACTCGATATCGACGCCATATTTTTCGCAAAGCCGCATCATCAGGTAGCGGGCGATCCACATGTCGTCGCCGATTTTCTTGGAACCGCGAGCGAAAATCTGGAACTCCCACTGCCCCTTGGCAACCTCGGCGTTGATCCCTTCGAGATGGATACCGGCATCCAGCGTGATATCGATATGCTCCTCGGTCAGTTGACGCGCAGTGCAGCCGACGTTCTTGTAGCCAACGCCGGTGTAGTAGGGGCCCTGTGGCCCCGGGTAGCCTGACTCCGGAAAGCCCAGCGGCCGACCTTCCTTGAAAAAGAAATACTCCTGTTCGAGCCCGATCCACAAGTCGTCGTCGTTATCCACCGTGGCGCGGAAATTCGAAGGGTGTGGCTTGCCGTCGGGAAGCAGGACTTCGCACATCACCAGAAAACCATTCTTGCGCCCACTATCCGGATAAAGGGCTACCGGCTTGAGCAAGCAGTCAGAATTATGCCCCTCGGCCTGCTGCGTCGAACTGCCGTCAAAACCCCATATGGGGCAATCCGCCACCGACGCCGGCGCCTTCTCGACGATCTTCGTCTTGCTGCGAAGATTCGGTTCCGGCAAATAACCATCGAGCCACACATACTCCAATTTGTATTTTGTTGCAGACGACACGAGACATCCCCTCACTCAATAAACGAAAAATGGGTCAATACACGCCAAGCAAAAGTGGATCAGATTCTAAGTTGTTTTCTCCTGCGCCGACAGGGAACGAGTCCGCAAAAAAACGTCCGTTACCCCTCCAGGCTGACAAATTGCCCAATACTCCCACGGACAAACTGCCCGTGCCGCGCGCAGTTATTGCCTGGAGCTGCAGCAAAAGGCCTCGCGATCTGGCCGCCCTGCAGGAGGAGAGCATCCAACGCAAGATGCGTGCCAAACCCAAATCAGACAGACATCCCCTGGATATTTGATAGGGCGTCGAAGTGGACGATCGGACCCCCGGCTGTCGGGCTGTTCTCGGCGGTGGGCGCAAACCCCCGCCGTCAAGATCCAGACGAAAACGGCGAGGTGCTCAAGATCTCTTTGCTTCTAACCAAATCGCCGAAGCTGATCGTCGATGAAGCTACGATCATCGGAACTGGGAATTTTGATCGTTGCCCGACGTGGCAACCGCCGCTCGGGAACAAACCCACGCTTCCCGGATTGAATGAATGTCGCGTAGCGAGCGGCCGCCCCGGTATTGAACTGGCTTTTCAGTTCCTCGACGACCTCCGTCCAGGTCATCCCACTTCGATACATGATCTTATAGGCGGCCTTGAGCTGCACGAGTTGATCCTCGGTAAATCCGTTGCGTCGCAGTCCGACTCGATTCAAACCAACCACGCGGCTGGTTGCGCCGTCGATCATCAGATACGGTGCCACGTCTTGCACGATATGCGCCTGGGCACCGACCATCGCCAGTTCGCCGACGCGGCAGAACTGATGCACGCCGGCGCCGCCGCCAAGGTAAGCACGGTCTTCCACGCTCGCATGTCCGCCGATCATCACATTGTTCACGATGATCGTGCGGCTGCCGATCGTACAGTCGTGGGCGACATGGGCGTTGACCATCAATAGATTTTCGTCGCCGATTCGAGTGACCCGGTCCGGCTCGAACGCGCAATGCACCGTGACATTTTCGCGGAACCGATTGCCTCGGCCAATCCGCAGACCGCCGTACCGGCTGCCAACCTTGGCATGCTGTGGCTTGCCGCCGAGTACCGTGCCTTCGCCAACTTCGTTGTCGGCGTCGAGATAAGTGCCGGCTTTGATCGTGACCCTGCCCAGCAGGACACAATCGTCTCCTAGGACCGTGTCGGCCTCCAGGACGCAGAACGGTCCCACGCAGATGTTGTTTCCGAGCTGCGCGCGGGAGTGCACAACGGCGGTTGGATGGATAATCTGGGTCACGATCGCCTCTCTTCCTTGAGTACGATTGGGCATCCTGCCGACATAGTCGCCAAAATGTATCGGACAAATCGAAATCGGCAAATACGATATTTGGGCAAGTCGTCGTTTTTTTCGCCGTTTCTGGCAGGATGGGCAAATCGGGAAAAACGCGACTTTTCTTGAAACGTCTCGCCGCCAGCCACCGGCTCCCGTCCTGAACGGGGCGAAATCAGCTCCTCAATCCGTCCCATGCCGATAACAACGCGCTGGCCGCTCGATCGATATCTTCCTCCGAGGTATACCAGCCGACGCTCAGGCGGATTGTCCCAGCCGCGACTTCCGGCGCGAGTCCAATCGCGGCCAAGGTTGGCGACATATGGGCCGTCGCGCTGTGACAGGCCGAACCGGTCGACGCGCATAATTCCGGCAGACGTGCCAGCATGGCGCCCCCCGTTACCCCCGGGAAAGAAACGCTCAGGGTGTTGGGGAGGCGCGCGGCTCGACATCCGTGCAAAAACAGGCCGCTTCCAACCCCTGCTCGTAATTGATTGTGCAGGCGATCGCGCAGAAGTTCCATGCGCTGGCTGGCCTGGTCCATGCTTTTGGAGGCCAGAGCGGCGGCTCTGCCCAGTCCCACGATCGATGCCACGTTTTCGGTCCCCGCCCGCAATCCGCCTTCATGGCCTGCGCCGTGCAGGACGGGTTCCAAGCCCAATCCGCGCCGAATATAGAGTGCTCCGACACCTTTCGGTGCGTACATCTTGTGCCCTGCGATGGTCAGGAAATCGACCTGTAACTCATCAACCGCCGTACGGATCTTTCCCACCGACTGGGACGCGTCTGTATGCAACAGGACGTCGCGCTCGTGGCAGATGTTTGCAATCTCGGAGACCGGTTGCACGCTGCCGATTTCATTGTTGGCGTGCATGACGCTGACCATCACGGTATCGGGTCGGATCGCCAGCCGGATCGCGTCCAGATCGACGATTCCCTGGCCGTCGACGCCGACGATCGTCAGGTCGTAACCCAGGCGCTCCAGGAAGCGGGCTGGTTCAAGAACCGAAGGATGTTCGATCGCCGAAATGATCAGATGTCCCCCCGCTGCAGGCGCGCGACGCATCAGGGTCCCCTTCATCGCCAAGTTGTTGCTTTCGGTTCCTCCGGCCGTAAAGACGATTTCTTCGCGGTCGGCCTTGATCAGCAAGGCGAGCTGCGAGCGAGCATCTTCGAGCGCTTCGTGGGCCGCCCGTCCCAACACGTGACTGCTGGAAGGGTTGCCGAAATGCTCCGACAGAAAAGGCAGCATCGCCTGCTGGACACTGGGAGCAATTGGCGTGGTGGCGTTGTAATCGAGGTAGATCGTGCGCATCAGGTGGCGCTCCTTGGCGGACTAGGAACCGATATAGCGGGCATGGAGCGAACGGGCTTCGACGATGTCGTCGGTACCCGCCACGATTGTCCGACCGTCGGGGAAAATCGTCAGCGTGTAAGGGGCAATCTGCAGGCGGAGCAGGAAGGGGTTGCGCGTCAGCGGTCCGAGAGCGGCCAGTTTGCGGGCAAGTTCGTCCAGATCGGGTTTTTGCTCGCCCGGAAAATTCAATTGAACGGCATTACGACCGCAAAGTACCGCGGACAGGGTACCACGATGTCCGTTCAGCCAAGGAAACTCGCGGCGCGTGCAGGTCGGACAGTTGGCCGGGTCGAGTGCGTCCAGCCCGACCATCCTTGTCTGGTTGTCCCACAAGTCGACAACCAGCAGCCGCCGCCGAATCGCGTCCACATGGCCGGACAAGATCTTGATCGCTTCGCACGACTGTGCCGAGGCGATCAGTCCGATGATCGGCGCCAAGATGCCGGCCGTATCGCACGACTCGGTGGCGCTGGGTGGCGGCGCCTCGGGCAGCAGGCAGCGCAGGCAACGAGTCACCTCCGGAACGATCGTCATCGTCTGACCTTCGGCACCGACGCAGCCACCAAATACCCAGGGCACATTCTTGTTGATCGAGAAATCGTTGAGCAAAAATCGTGTTTGGAAATTGTCGGTGCCATCGACAATGACATCGACGTCGGCGGCGAGACTGTCGATATTCTCCCAGGTCAGATCGGAAACGACGGGCTCAATGTGAACGTCGGAATTGACGCTCCTCAAATGGTTGGCCGCGGCGATCGCCTTCGGCAATCCTTCGCGCACGTCGGCCTCGGTATAAATCACCTGCCGCTGCAGATTGCTGATTTCGAGAAAATCGCGATCGACAAGCCGTACGAAACCCACGCCGGCGCGCACCAGCACGTTGGCGGAGACCGAACCGAGCGCCCCGCATCCGCAGACCAGAGCCCGGGCCGACGCCAGCCGACGTTGGCCAGCCTCGCCCAACGGCGCGAATCTCCACTGTCGTTGATAGCGATTCAAGTCCATCGGCGCGTGGCTCCCGATGACGATCGGGTCAGATCGTCAAGCATTCGTTGCGGTAGCTCAGGTCGAGCAGATCCATCGGGTGCAGGACGCGCAAGACGTGCCCCTGCAGTCTCGATTCACGGGCGATTTGCAACAGGCAACCAGCGTTGCCGGTCACGACCACCCGTACGCCGGTCTCCAGAATGTTTTGTAATTTCCGCCGGGCAAGCCGATCCGCCATTTCGGGCTCCGTCAGGTTGTAGGTACCCGCGGCGCCGCAGCACAAATCGGATTCCCGAAGTTCCTCGATGACCAGTTCGGGGATCCGCCGCAGCAGCCGCCGCGGCGCTTCGCGGACGCGCTGCGCGTGCGCCAGGTGGCAGGCGTCGTGGTAAGTGACCTTGTGGGGAATCGGACCGGGGGGACTGACGAGCCCCAGTTCATCGAGGAATTCGGACACGTCGCGAACCTTGGCGGCAAATGCCGTGCGATCGGCCTGCCGCCCATCGTGCCAGTGGTGGCCATAATCTTTGAGCATCGAACCACAGCCGGCGATATTGACGACGATCGCGTCGACATCGGCCGGTTTGAGCGCCGCCAGATTCTGGTCGGCCAGTTCGCGGGCCGGTTCGGAGTGCCCGGCATGGTAGTGAATCGCGCCGCAGCAAACTTGGGATTCCGGGATCAGCACGTCGCAGCCGTTCGCCTGCAATACACGCGCTGTGGCCCAATTGGTCGACCCGAACATGACATCGCCGACACATCCTTTGAACAGGACAACCCGGGCCCGACGTCGACCCACTGCCGGGAGAAACGAGGGCAAGTCAGGCGTGCGAGGCCCCAAACGGGGCAAGAGCGTCAGCAAGCGTCCAATGCGTTGCGGCAGGAGCCGCCACAGGCCCGTGGCCTCGATCCACCGGTCAATTCTCAAGCGCTGCAACAGACGCGCCGGAACCAACGCTGCACGCATCCGACGCGGCTGCGTGAATAAGCCAAACAGAATCCAACGATGAAACCAGTCGTGGGTCTTGCCCCGCCCGTTCGGCTCCGTCGTTTCCATCGCCACCCGGAACGGCTCAATCAACTTTCCGTATTGTACTCCCGACGGACATGCGGTTTCGCATGCCCGGCAGTCAAGACACAACTCCAGGTGCCGCCGCACCCCCGGTGTGAGATCGATTCTTCCGTCCGTTACCCCGCGCATCAGGTAGATTCTTCCGCGCGGGCTGTCGTTCTCGTTGCCCAATTCGACATAGGTCGGGCATGCGGCGGTACAGAGCCCGCAATGGACGCAATCGAGAAACCGTTCGTAATCGATCGCACTTCCCGGATTCGAAACGTCAGGCGCCGCGAGGCCGGTTCGTGCGGACCGATGCGGCAAGTGTGGATCAGGATCTTGGTTCATGGATGCGGATCCGCGGATTACGGGTACAAAAACCGGCCGGGGTTGAGGATATTTGCCGGATCGAACTGGCGTTTCACCGATTCCAGCACGTGGTAAGGCGCATTTCCGCCTCCGAAAGTTGATTGCCGGGTTACCTCGACGCCGGCCGGATTACTGAGAATGACCAGGCTGCCGTGATGGGCGCGGGCCTCGGCCTGCAAAAACGCGACAAACGAGCGGGAAAGTCCTGTGCTTGGAATCCGCGCCATGCGCAGCATGAACAGTCCGTTACCCGCATGCGCCTGCAGCGCACAGTCGGGATCGACCTGCCACACTTTGGGAAGGAAGCCTGCCAATTGCCCCGGCGGCAAGCAGCCACGGGCAACAATCGCGGCGCCGCCTCGCGCGGGAAATTCAACAAGCCGCTCGTGGAAGTCGTGTGGAACCGTGAAAGGTGCGTCGAGTTGGCGAATACGGAGACGTCCGACCATTTCTCTCAGACGGCCCAGCGACCAGTCAACCTCGCAGTCCATCCCCTCGAACATCACTAGAATCGCCAGTGGACGGTCAGGGTCCAGAGGCGCGACCATCGCCTCGCGGCCACCCAGCAATTCGATCGCGGTGGGGGTGATCGGATCATGTTCCAGCGCGGCAAGCAACTCCTCCGCCTGCGGCAAGGAGTCCGGGTAGACCGCGGCCCAGCCTCGCTTTTCCGGGAGCGGGCGGACTTTGAGCGTCACTTGAGTAATGATCGCCAATGTACCCAGTGAGCCGCAAAGCAGCTTACAGAAATCGTATCCCGCGACATTCTTGACCACCCGACCGCCGCCATGGAACGTCACACCGCGACCGTCGACCGCGGTGACTCCGATCAGATGATCGCGAATCGCGCCGCATCCGTATCGCCGTGCGCCGTTGAAATTAGTGGCGATAATTCCCCCAACGGTCGCCAACGCGGCCGCCGGAACATCCCAGGGAACTTCCTGGCGTTCGGCCCCCAAGACGGCATTCAAATCCGCGAGCCGAACTCCGCTTTCGACCGTGATCGTCATGTCGCGCGCCGGATAGTCGATCACGCGGTCAAGTCCCGTGGTGGAAAGCCCGACGCCAGGGCGGCTGGCAGGCAGGCCGAAATCGATACTGGTTTCGCCGCCCATCGGGTAGACCGCCGTTGCCTCCCCAAACGCCCCGGCAACGACGCCGGCAAGCTCGCGCGCATCCGCTGGCCGCAACGTCGCGGAGATCGGCCGTTGGTCGAAACTTGATTCGAGACGCGTGGACCCCATTTTCAGACCGCCGCCTTTCTGTGCGATCCCTTCATCTCCAGTCCACATCCCGCCGCCGTCGGCAGCATCTTGCCAGGGCTCAGTTGATTGTCAGGATTCAAGGCGGAACGGAAGCGCGCCATGACATCCAGGGAGTCGGCGGTGAACATGCGACGCATGAACCCGATCTTCTCCACGCCAATACCATGCTCGCCGGTGACGCTCCCGCCGCACGCCAGACAATCCTCGAGAATCTCGTTGCTGGCTTGCAGCACGCGCTGCACCTGCTCCGGATCCCGTTCGTCGAACAGCAGGATCGGGTGGATATTCCCGTCCCCGGCGTGGAAAACATTCACGATGCGGATGCGATGACGGTTGCCGATTTCGGTGATCCGCCGCAGGATGTGCGGCAGCTGCGTTCGCGGCACGACGCCATCCTGCGTGCAATAGCTGGGGCTGAGTCGGCCGATCGCGCCGAACGCCTGTTTGCGGCATTTCCAGAGCCTGGCACGCTCGGCAGCGTCGCGCGCCAATCGCACTTCGCGCGCACCTTGCTGCCGGCAGAGCTCAACGATCTGCTGTTGTTGCGCGTCCAGCCCGACCTCGAGTCCGTCGACTTCGATCAGGAGTACCGCGGATGCGTCCAAAGGGAAGCCAAACTGAAATGCCGCCTCTAATGCCACGATGATTCCCTGGTCCAACATTTCCAGGGCCGCCGGCACGATTCCATGGCCGATAATCGCACTGATGGCGTTGGTTGCGTCGTCGACCGAGTCGAAAACGCCGAGCATCGTGCGGTAACCTTGTGGGTTTTTGGTCAGCCGCACCCAGATCTTCGTGACGATCGCCAGCGTGCCCTCGCTGCCGACCATCGCCCCGACCAGATCACAACCAGGCGATTCGTCGACCGGTCCCCCAAGGCAGACGATTTCACCGTCGGGCAGAACGCACTCGACTCCCAGAACGTGATTGACCGTCACTCCATATTTCAAAGTGTGCGGTCCTCCGGAATTTGTGGCCACATTGCCGCCAATCGTGCATGCTCCCTGGCTGGAGGGATCGGGAGCGTAATGCAATCCGGTTCCGCGCAAGGCCTGCGTGAGCCAGATATTGACAACCCCAGGTTGCACTACGGCGTAGCGATCGCGCGTGTTGATTTCAAGAATCTGCTTCATGCGCGTCAAAACGATCATTACGCCGCCACCGACCGGCAAGCATCCGCCGGCCAGGCTGGTGCCAGCGCCTCGCGGCACGAACGGGACACCGGCGTCCCGACAGCAACGTACGACCCGGGCGACCTGCTCCGTGCAGGTAGGAAAGACAACGACGTCGGGAGAGTTCTTTTCGATCACGAATCCGTCGCACTCGTAGACCATCAGGTCCGCGCGCGCCGCCAGAACTCCCTCCACGCCCACGATGCGCAGCAGTTCGGGCACCAGGGTCGTTGGCAGGTTTTGCGGCATGAAAAAATCCAGATGGAAGGTCTGTTCGATTATAAGGAATGTCATAACGTTCGCCAGCCGACGATGTCGGCACCGGCCGGCCATACGGTCCCCGCCATCGCTCCTGGAACCGTCGAAATTCCCGCCGGCTACGCATCACCGGCGATCCGCGCGAGCCGTTCGACGATCAAACGCGCGACATTTAACGCGGACGTTGCCGCCGGAGACGGCGCATTGCAGATATTGACCACGCAACGATGATCCAGAATCAGGAAATCGTCGACAAGCATGCCGTCAGGTTGCAACGCCTGTGCACGGACGCCGGCGCGGGCGGGACGCAGTTTGTCGGAACTGATTTCCGGGACCAATCGCTGCAGCGCGCGGACAAACGCCGCCTTGCTGAACGACCGCCACATCTCTCCCAGTCCTGTCCGCCAATGCCGACGCGCCAGACGACGAAAACCGGCGAACATCAGCGACTCGAGCAGATCACGTGGGTTTAAGTCCCATTTTCGGTAACCTTCGCGAGCCCACGCCAACACCGCATTGGGACCGCATTCCACCGCGCCGTCGATCATGCGGGTAAAATGGACACCCAGAAATGGAAAACTCGGATCGGGAACGGGATAAATCAAATTGCGGCAGAGCCCCCGAGCCTCCTCGACTAACTCGTAGTACTCGCCTCGGAAAGGAACGATCCTGGCCTGCAACTCCTGCCCCGTAATCCGTGCGATTCGGTCGGAATACAGTCCACCGCAGTTGACAAGATAACGGCCCGTGATCTCGCCTCGGACGGTGCCGGCTGTGACGCCGTCCGATCGCACGTCGATCGACCGCACTCGAGCCGATGTCCAGATTTGCCCGCCCCGCGTTTGCACAATCTCAGCCAGTTTGCGGGCGACGGCCCGATAGTCGACGATCCCCGACTCGGGGACGTGGATTGCCTTCACCCCGCGCGCGTGCGGCTCCAGCTCCGCCAGTCGCTGCGTTCCAATCAGCTCGCAAAGCACTCCGTTCTGCTGGCCTCGCTCGAAAATCCGCGTGAGCTGTGGCAATTCGGAAACGTCGGTCGCCACAATCACCTTGCCACAGATTTCGTGGGCAATTCCGTGCTGGCGGCAAAATGCTTCCATCGCCAGCTTCCCCGCTCGACAATTCTGCGCCCGAAGGCTCCCGGGCCGGTAATAAATGCCCGAATGCAGCACACCCGAATTGTGCCCCGTCTGGTGGGCTGCAACCTCAACCTCTTTTTCCAGGACCACCACCCGCCAATTCGGGAAACGGGAACTCACTTCATGCGCCGTGGCCAGTCCGACAATGCCACCGCCTACCACAATCAAGTCGCAGTGATCCATCGCATTCCCCAGTTTTTCCATTTTGCCTGATTCACAAAAGCTACCAATAAAGGAAACTGCCTGTAATGAGCCACACCTTCGGGCCGATACGAACCAAACGCGGCGTACGCATGATCGCCGTCAAAGTTCTCGTCTGTGACCATTCCTTCCGCGACGCTAGACTGTCGCGCTATTCTAGCCCCCGCCCAGCAATTTCTACGACATGCCCCTGCCCCTGCCCCGCACAAACCGTGGCCGCTGCCTGATCGTTGCCTTCCTGGCAATCGCGACTTCCGCTGCGCGCGGCGGGGAACTCGATTCCAGCGCGGTCGGTTCCGGCCGGATTTCACTCGAGGAAACCCCTGCGGACAACGGGCCGTGGAGAGAATCCGACAGGCAGCCAGATCTTGTGGTGGATCTGGATGGGATCTCCGAGAATTGGCTTACTACCGACTGGGATTGGCGGCTTCTCCCTTCCAGCTTGGTCTATAAGTCGTATCTGGCTGGGATGAAGGAATCGCGTTTTTCCAGCCAGCATATCAACGTAAAAGACGACGGATGGCTGTGGGATACGACGCTGGGGGGGCGTGTTGGACTTTTGCGCTTCGGCGACCGCGATCCGATTCGCCCCAATGGCTTCCAGATCGACCTCGAAGGTTCCGCTCAGGTTCGTCTTGACGTCCCGGACGACGTCAATCTGCGATCGGTCGATTTCCGCGGGGGATTGCCGATTACCTATGGGGCGGGACCATCGCGATTCAAATTCGCGATCTACCATATCAGTTCCCACCTTGGGGATGAATTTCTGCTGAATAATCCAGGGGTTAATCGGCTCAATTACTCTCGCGACGTGCTGGTACTGGGTTACACGCTTTACTTGCGCCGCGATCTGAGGATTTACGGTGAAATGGGTTGGGCATTCCACAGCGAAGTAGCGGAGCCCTGGGAATTTCAGTTTGGCGTCGATTACGTTCCGGGAACGCCGACGGGCCCCCGCGGGCGTCCTTTCTTCGCCATCAACGGCCAACTGCGCGAGGAAGTGGACTTCGGAGGCAATCTCGTCGCGCAGGCCGGCTGGGCCTGGCTGAGCGATGAAAACGCTCGTTTACTGCGGGTCGGCGCGCATTACTTCAACGGCTACAGCAATCAATTTTCCTTCTATCGCGATCACGAACAACAGATCGGCCTGGCGGTCTGGTACGACTTCTAAACGCGACTCGGGCTGCGCCGGTTTGATTGTCGGTTTGACGGAACGCGCTTATACTGGGTAGCCGGAATCGCGGTTTTGCAATGCCGGCCGACGCTTCTTGAGTCCAGGAAAATGACCCGATCTTACCCCAACCGGTGCATCCTGGCACTGGAAACCACTTGCGACGAAACCGCGGCGGCTATCGTTGATGAGCAGTTCAAAGTACTTGGCGAAGTCGTAGCGTCCCAGGATCGCCTGCACGAAAAGTACCACGGAGTCGTTCCCGAGATCGCGGCGCGAGCGCATCTGGAGCAGATCCTCCCCGTGATCGATACGGCCCTTCGTCGGGCTGGCGTCACGCTCCGCGACTTGAGCGGCATCGCGGTCGCCTATACGCCCGGGCTGGCCGGTTCGCTGATGATCGGCCTGACGGCTGCCAAAGCGCTGGCGGTTGCCTTGCGATTGCCGTTGTTGGGGGTAAATCACCTGCACGCCCATATCTACGCCTGCAAGATCGCGACGGGCCAGCAGATCTTTCCCTGTGTGGGAATGGTCGTGAGCGGTGGACACTCCAGCATTTACGTCTGTCGCGGCGCCGTCAATTTTGAATTATTGGGAGGAACAATCGACGACGCGGCGGGAGAAGCCTTTGATAAGGTCGCCCATTTGCTGGGGCTGCCGTTTCCAGGCGGCCCGTTCCTTGCGCGGCTTGCCGAAGAAGGCGACCCGCAACGATTTGCATTCCCGCGCCCGTTTATCCACGAACCCGACCGGCTTCAGTTCAGTTTCAGCGGGCTCAAGACGGCGGTCCGCTATACGCTGGAGCGGATTCGGGAAAAAGGCGAACTGCCGTCGCAGCTGGTGCGTGATGTCGCCGCGAGCTTCCAGGCGGCCGTGATCGACTGCCTGGTGGCAAAAGCAGTCCGGGCGGTGCAGATGACCCGGTTGCCCCGGCTGTGCGTCGGCGGAGGTGTTGCCGCCAACCGACGCTTGCGGGCCGCACTCAACGCGGACGCCGAACAGGGTGGTTATGAACTGATCATCGCACCACCCAAGCTCTGCACCGATAATGCCGTGATGGGTGGTATTGCAATTGAAAAGCTAGTCGTCGGTCAATTCGACGATTTGTCGCTCGACATTCAACCCGGCCTCGTGCGCGTCTAAGCTCGTGCACGTTTGAGTCAGGCCGGCTGCCAGACTCGAGATCACTCGCGGAAGCTCTGGCTTACTGAAAACCACCGCCGCCGCCGCCGCCACCCAATCCTCCGCCTCCCTGGCCGCCACCTTGCTGCTGGCTGGCGCCGGAGACAAAGTTGAAGGTACTGACTTCGGTAATGTCGGAACTGATTGGAACGGGGAAGAGTGTGAATCGCACATAGCGTCGGTCCGCCGAGACAATGGCTTGGGCGGACATCTGCGTTCCCACCGTGAACTGTTGAACGATTGGTTGGAAGCCGACGACCCCCGGCCGATTGACATCGAACCGACCAACGTTATTGCCCCGCTTCCATGCCATCGACCATTCGCCGAAGGAATCCCGCGCCCCGTCGTAGCCCGACTTGCCAGCCGAAATTCCGTCGCGAGCATTCGCGCTGAGTGCCTGCGAAAGGACCGCGCGTGAAACTTGAATCTGGGTGCGGGCAACATTCGCGATCTGATGCTCTTCGATTCCCCCCATTCGCCGTCCATCTTTCAGTTCAAAATTCACGACCGCATTTTTGTCGCTGATCGGAATGTTCTGCCTGGCGTACGACTCGTCGGGTGTTCCGGCGTGGGTAATGACATCGATCGTTACATGTCCGGTCGTGACTTTGCCCCAGACTTTTTTAACCAGCACTTTATACTCGCCGGAAAATGCGTGTGGGCAAACATACGCCTCATAGAAGCCGGAAACGGTCGATCGACCGTCCCCTGAGGTCGTATCACCGGAAATGACTCCGCCACCGATGGTGCGTGGATTGTGCAGTGAGCAGATCGAACCAGACGGTTCCACAACAACAAGGTCGATATCGGCGTCGCCGGTCCAAACCGCCTTCACAATGACATCGCGCTGCATGGCCGCCTTGCATTCCGACTCAAAGCGATCGGCTTCTTCGGTCCGCGACTGCTCGCGCAAATCACGAATGGTCGCCAGGGCGACGCGGCGAGCGTTCTCGCCGACTTCGCGATGTTCTTTGGGCCACTGCTGGTTCAACAGACCGACGCAAGCCCACTTGATGCCCTCGACATCGCCGGCGGTCTGCGCGGTCCGCAGTCCATGCATGTACGGCTCGGGCCGAAACGGATCGGCGGCCGCGACCGTTTGAAATACGGAGAGTGCGCGCTGCGACAAGCCGGCACGCGCCAGATACGCGCCAATGAACAGCGTTTCTTCGGCGCTACCGGCGAAATCGACAGCCGACATCAGCACGCGTTCCAGGTCTTCCGTTGGGGCGTTGGCGGCCTGCATGGCGATTGCCAATGCCTCGTACATCCATGGCTGCGGCTTCCCGCCTCGCAGGGCACCCTGGATCATGGCGATCAGCGCCGCATACTGTTTCTTTTCCATCAACAGCCGCGCCGTTTCGCGAACGGCAGCCTCGTTAACTTCGTCGTTCGTGGCAAAATAGTCGTTCCAGGCCTGGTCGACCGTTTGTCCCTTGACGTTCGGCAATTCGATGCGAACCGGACGCTCACGTTGCGACTGCGGCTTGCGAACGCGAGGCTCCTCCGGGGCCGCGACGGGAGATTTTTTCGTTCCCAGCGAGAGTGCTTCGTCTTTGACGGCAAGCATTCCACCGCCTCCGCCCATCATGCCACCACCACCACCACCCATGCCACCACCACCCATGCCTCCACCCATGCCACCACCCATGCCTCCACCCATGCCTCCACCCATGCCTCCACCCATGCCTCCACCCATGCCTCCACCACCCATGCCTGAGGGAATACGGATCACAAGGTCGGCGACCGGATATACCTTGGTCAGCAGGTTCTGTTCGGCAACGTCGTTGGAAGTGATCATCATGACTTCGTCCTTGATGATGTAGGTCAGAGTATACTGTTTCAGGATCAAGCGTAATCCGGAACGTAACGAGACACCTTTGAGGCTCATCGTCACCGGCGAATCGCTCGATGCGCCCGCCGCTTCAATCGCCTGCTTATCAAGCTCGATCTGAATCGGATTTTGGCGGGCGGTCATCGTGCTTTCAATGAAGTCCATCACGTCTGACAGCGAAGTTTCAGTGAACTCAAGATCGATTGGCTCATCCAGCGCTCTGAGGATTCGGGACTCGGCGCCGCCGGTCTTCGCCAGGTCAACCGATTTGTATTTGGCCCGGTCGCGCGTGATCTGCTCCCACTTCTCGATCGGGGGATAGACAATCGGCGGCTCCGCCGGAAACGGAATATGGGCTTCCTCGACTTCGTGCAAAGCCAGCGCGAAATTGCGATGGCGGAGGTCGAACAGCCGTTCCTGTTCGTTGATATGGTAAACGTGGCGCGCTGACCAGACCGCCGCCTGCGCGGTGGCGTTATCCGGGTGCGATTCGCGCAACTGATTGGCAATCTGCTGCTCGGCGTCGCGGTATCGCTTCTCGTCCATCAGGGCATTGAAGCGGTCCATGAGCTGCTTGAACTTCTCCTGCTCGCGGACCGTACTTTCGGCGATACGAAGCGCCTGAGTCGCCTCGGCTCGTAACGCGTCTTGAGCGGCACGGTGATCGGCCACCACGTCGGCCCTGCGCCCCGATTCGCGTAGTGCCGATTCGATCATCGTACGCAGCTGCGTGCGAACGTCCGCATCGAGTTCGACGGTTTTTTCGATCTGATCCAGCATCAGTTTCAGGTCGCGAATGGCCGAGTCTGGATCGCTGCCCATCTTCCTGCGGGCCGCGGCCAGCTCCACATCGACATGCTTCTGCATCTTTTGCGTAATGCGGCGCCGGTTTTCCTCTTCGGAAGCAAGCAACCTGCCTTCGTTCTGTTCGAAATTACGCAGCGAATCGCCGTCCGCTGGCGGAGCATTCGCGGAGATCAATTTCAGCGGAGCGTCACCGCCTTTGGGTGCGGGTGCGGGCGAGGGCGTGCCAGCGCCCTTGGTTTTCCGCGCCGCGGAGATGATCGTCTGGGCTTCCAGGTTATTCGGATCGCGCTTCAAAACGGCTTGGGCCGTCTGCAAGGCGCCCTGTAGATCGCCGCGGCTCAGTGCCTGCGCTCCAAGCTTGATCAGGGTTTCGTTCGACTGCTGGAGCACACGAGCGAGTTCACGCAGACCGCCGGATCCGACCGCCGGGAAGACCATGCCGCCGTTGGGTCGGACCTGATCGATGATGGTCGGCAGGTAATTAAAATCCTCATTCGACGGTTCACTATCAGCTTCCCACGCCATTTCGACAGCCTGCCCGTGCAGTTCGCCGACGAAGTCGATTGCGTGCTTGCCTGTTCCATTCAGCGTACCGACCAGAATCGTGTCCCGATCCATCCGCATCGGAGGCATCGTCCTGGGATACACATCCCCGATGCCAGCGGAAAACGTCACCGACTTGGGCCAGATGACGGGAGCTGCCACCGCGTTGGCCATCGCAAGCCCCGCCTGCTGCGCGGAAAAATCTTCGGAGGGTGCGACAATCTGCCCTCCGGTATGGTTCGCGATGGCGGCCAACGTGGAAATGTCCCTGCTCGGGCCAATCGCCATGCTCGAAACGGCAATCCGAGATCGTACCAGGCTTTCCACGCGCGTTGTGAATTCGGCAACGCCGTTACGGCCGGCGCGACTCATCCCGTCTCCAATGTAGACGATCGCGCGCTGGGCCGCTTTGGAGTCTTTGGCGAACAGCCGATCGGCGCTTTCGAGAGCGCGCGACAGATCGGTCGTGCCCAGCGGCACGCGTTGTTCCAGCTTCCGCAGCGCCGTCGCGGTTTGCTCGGCATCGGCTGCCGCGAACTCCGACGACATCTCCACCGCGTTCAAATCCACCGCCATGATCCGCACGCGATCCTCGGGTCGCAACGATTGCAGCAAGGAACGCAACGCCTCCATCGATTCGCGGCGAAAAGTGCCGGTCTGACTTGCCGAAGAATCAAACAAAACCACGACGTCGGTGGCTTGCGGCTGCGCTTGGATGGTGCTGGCGAGACTCAGCGCGAAGAACGACTCACCTGTCGAATTCTCATAGGTCGCCATCCGGCTTGAAGGAGAAGCCGCGAATACGAACGTTGCCGCCGAGAAGACGAAAAAAGCGGCAATTGCAGGGACACTGCGTCGAGACATTTTGCGAACTCCAAATCCACAAAGTGACGAAACAGGCAGCTTCCGGTTCCGGGCGGAAGCCTGCCTTTCCCATGAGTAACATCGGAGCATGAGTGCATGTAGTACTCGCCATTTTATTTAAAACAACCGTCAGCCGCCACAAAAAAATTAGAATTGGCGGGACAATGTTGTGGAGTTCGCCCCCGGATCGAAGGTTGCGGGCGATTTGGAAGCGTGGACGGAACCGCGTCGGAAACGACGGATTCGCGGAGGTTTTCTGAGGATTGTATGGATGTAACATTTTACACGACAATATGTTGCGCACTTAGTTCTGGGTGCCTTTAGCCGGGGGGCTCGGGCCTCTTTAATACCTCAGATCTCGGGACGGCCAGCGGAAGAACGGCTTCAGGTCCGGATGCCGTCCGGCCGCCGAACGGGCGAAACGACCTCGTCACGACCGCTTGTTTTTCTTATGTTCTGGCCTCTGGACGCAGGGAGGAGATCGGGCATGGAAGTCAGGTCGATCGGCCGAATCGTACAGCCTGTTGTAATTTGGCTGTGCGTCTTCGGCATCTCGGAGCTTGCCGCGCAACCTATCGCGGACTCGAATCGCGGCTCCCGAATCGCTCGTTCGGTCCTGGAAATGGGACTGGAAACGGGGGGGAAGGCGGACGAGGAATTTACTCCCGAGGAACGGATCAATATCGCGGTCTATGAAAAATGCAACCGCAGTGTTGTCAACATCACCACGCGTGGGACGCGCGCGGAGTTGTTCTTCCTGGAAACGGAAACCGAAGGTGCCGGTTCGGGATCGATCCTTGACGATCAGGGACATCTGTTGACGAATTTTCATGTCATCGACGGCGCACAGAAGGCGCGGGTTACTTTGTTCAACGGCGCCTCGTACGAAGCGTCGCTCGTAGGCCACGACAAAGCGAACGACATCGCGGTGCTGCGCATCGCGGCTCCGCCGGAAGATCTGTTCCCCATCGAATTCGGCGACTCTTCGCGTTTGCGAGTCGGCCAGCGGATCTACGCGATCGGGAATCCTTTTGGACTCGAACGAACGATGACGATCGGCATTGTCTCCAGCCTGAATCGCTCGCTGGGCCGATCGTTCCGTTCGATGATCCAGATCGATGCCGCCTTGAATCGCGGCAATTCGGGAGGCCCGTTACTCGACAGTCGAGGCAGATTGATCGGCATGAATACCGCAATCGCCAGCACCACGGGAGAGAACACTGGAGTCGGTTTTGCGATTCCGGTGGCAACACTATCCCGCGTCGTGCCGCAGCTGATCGCCAATCGTCGCGTGATTCGGCCGGAGATCGGCATCGCGCGGGTTCACGAATCCGAGCAAGGCCTGCTGATCATGAAGACGACGCGCGGTGGCCCGGCGGAGCGCGCCGGCCTGCAAGGCTACCAGGAAGTCGTCGCGCAGAAACGGCGCGGACCGTTTGTCTACGAGGAACGACGGATGGACGGCAGCCGGGCCGACCTGATCCTCGCCGCGGACGGGCGGCGCATCCGGACGGCCGACGATTTGTTGTCCGTGATTGAGTCGAAGCGTCCCGGCGACGTTGTGGAAATTGTCGCGGTGCGCGACGGCAAGGAGCGCGTCGTGAACGTGACCTTGGGAGCCTCGGAACCTTAGCGCATTCGCGCAATGGCGGAAATGCAAATGGGCGGTTGGAATCGACGGAATTCGCTGCTTCTTCCGGGCGTGCTGCTGATGGTGGTGGGCGGCGCTTTGCGTACGGTGGAAACGATTACGCTGACGCCCAGCGCAACGCGCGTTCTGGCGGATATCTCCGCCCCCGCGGAGGAGTCGGCACGGAACGCGCTGCGGCAAACCGTGATCGAAGCCGCGAACCTGAAAAAGGTCGTTCGCCCGCCAGGCTGGCTGGGGTGGTCGATGCTGTCGTTGGGATTCGTGCTGGCGGCTGCCGGCATTCGACCTGTCGTCCCGATAACTTAGTTCGCGCGGGCTTGGCTCCTGCATCAAGCTCCGCGACTTCCCAGCGCATTCAGGAGCGCTTCCGCGGTGGCCGGATTTGTTGCCAGCGGCACATTGTGGACATCGCACACTCGAAGCAGTGCGGAAACGTCCGGTTCGTGCGGCTGGGCGGTCAAGGGATCTCGGAAGAAAATAACGGCGCGGATCAAACCCATCGCAACCCGGCCCCCGATAATCAAGTCGCCGCCGCGCGGACCGTGCTCGACCCGTTCCAGGTCCCACCCGAATTCGCGGTGGATTCGCTCCCCGGTTGAGGCGGTCGCGACAAGCGGTTGCGTGGCGAGATATTTCTGGTGGCGCCGAACGAAAGCGACGAGTTGTTCTTTGGCGGCATCGTGGGCGATGAGTGCGATCATGATTGCTAAGGGAGGAAATGGGACATCTGCTCCGCGATCCAGGCTTCCAGTTCCTGGAGATCAACGGGCGGCAATTGGGATAGATCGGGACGGAGCCGGACCGCTTCCTTGATATACACATGACGGATTTCGCGCTGGGACCTGTTCGTATTCCAGTGGACGAGCACCCGCACACATTTGCGTAACGAACCGGGTACGTCGAGTTCGTGCGAGCAGAGCAGGGGGACTTCCAGCCATCCGAGTTGCCTCGCGGCGAGGGCGGGAAATTCGGCATTCAGGTCGGTCGTCGTGCTGAAGATGGCGCTGGCGACATCTTCGGGTTGGATTCCGTTCAATCGAATCATCAGCGCCAGCAACTGCCGCGTGGCGGTGAGGATTTCCTCCCGGGCGTTGGCTTCCACCGTTGTCGCTCCGCGAATGCCTCGACACCACATCGAATCCCCTCCCGTTCCGCATCCCCTTGCGGCCCTCAGTTGGCAGCCGGGTCGCTCGCTAAAGATAGCATTTTTTCACGGGCGCGTGCGGGGAATTCTACGGCATTTGCGGAGCGTTTCACGGTGCGATTTTGCCAGGTCGCAGGCGGGAAAAGTTTTGTGTTCTTTTTTTGGGTGGCACCCGTTGACAGTTGGGTCAGATCCTATAAGATAGCGGACCCACTTGGACATGGCGTCGCTCACAAAGCGTCGCACAAGTCGAAGTGGGAAAATGCTCTTTGACAATTTGGCAGAGACCTTCCGTTTATTTTTTAGCCAGCATGAGACTGTGCGTTAAGTGAATTGGCTAGGGATTCCTTGACCGAGGAATCCCGACGGTTTCAAACCGAGAATTGATTGGCATCTGCAGGTGGGCACGCGAGTGTTCGCCGGCAGTAAGCATAAATTAATTGAAGGGTTTGATCCTGGCTCAGAATGAACGTTGGCGGCGTGGATTAGGCATGCAAGTCGAGCGGAAAGGCCCGCAAGGGTACTCGAGCGGCGTAAGGGACAGTAATGTATGGGTCACGTACCTTCAGGACTGGGATAGCTGCGGGAAACTGCAATTAATACCAGATAACGTCTCCGGACCAAAGGTGTGAGTCCGCCTGGAGAGCGGCCCATATCCTATTAGCTAGTTGGTGGGGTAATGGCCTACCAAGGCAAAGATGGGTAGCAGGTGTGAGAGCACGACCTGCGTCACTGGGACTGAGAACTGCCCAGACACCTACGGGTGGCTGCAGTCGAGAATCTTCGGCAATGGGCGCAAGCCTGACCGAGCGACGCCGCGTGTGGGATGAAGGCCTTCGGGTTGTAAACCACTGTCGGAGGGGATGAAATACCGGTAGGTACTCCTATCGGTTTGACTGATCCTCGGAGGAAGGGTGGGCTAAGTTCGTGCCAGCAGCCGCGGTAAGACGTACCACCCAAACGTTATTCGGAATCACTGGGCTTACAGAGTCCGTAGGCGGCTCGGAAAGTTGGGCGTGAAATACCTCAGCTCAACTGAGGAATTGCGCTCAAAACTACCGAGCTTGAGAGAGACAGAGGTGAGCGGAACTGATGGTGGAGCGGTGAAATGCGTTGATATCATCAGGAACACCGGTGGCGAAGGCGGCTCACTGGGTCTTTTCTGACGCTGAGGGACGAAAGCTAGGGTAGCGAACGGGATTAGATACCCCGGTAGTCCTAGCCTTAAACGATGAGCACTAGATCGAGGGGACCCTCACATCCTCTTGGTCGTAGGGAAACTGTTAAGTGCTCCGCCTGGGGAGTATGGTCGCAAGGCTGAAACTCAAAGGAATTGACGGGGGCTCACACAAGCGGTGGAGGATGTGGCTTAATTCGAGGCTACGCGAAGAACCTTATCCTAGTCTTGACATGCTTAGGAACCTGACCGAAAAGTTGGGGTGCCCGCAAGGGAGCCTTTGCACAGGTGCTGCATGGCTGTCGTCAGCTCGTGTCGTGAGATGTCGCGTTAAGTCGCTTAACGAGCGAAACCCTTGTCCTTAGTTGCCAGCGGGTCATGCCGGGGACTCTAAGGAGACTGCCGGTGTTAAACCGGAGGAAGGTGGGGATGACGTCAAGTCCTCATGGCCTTTATGACTAGGGCTGCACACGTCCTACAATGGCATGCACAAAGCGAAGCAAACCCGTGAGGGCCAGCAAATCGCAAAAAACATGCCTCAGTTCGGATTGTAGGCTGCAACCCGCCTACATGAAGCTGGAATCGCTAGTAATCGCGGGTCAGAATACCGCGGTGAATGTGTTCCTGAGCCTTGTACACACCGCCCGTCAAGCCACGAAAGTGGGGGGCATCCGAAGTCGCCGTTCCAACCCGCAAGGGAGGTAAGCGCCTAAGGTGAACTCCGCGATTGGGACTAAGTCGTAACAAGGTAGCCGTAGGGGAACCTGCGGCTGGATCACCTCCTTTCTAAGGATTTGATAAACGGTCCATGGTAACATGGTCCCGTTTCAACGTGAGAACAGTCCTCATGCGGACGAAAGGTCAGTTTCACTTCGGTGAAACATCTGCCATTGCAAGAGCAAAGCCGTTCGGGGATAGCCGACCCGAACGGCTTTTTTTGCGCGCCGCCAGTATCAACCTCTAACGCGCGTTGCGACCGCTTCCCGCAGCAGACAACGTCTGTTATGTTTCCGCTTTGCATTTTCCGGCACCAAACCCCCAGAATCGAACAAGCTTCCAGACAGCCATGAAACAAGCGATCGCAGGCGTAACACCTTCCACGATTCGCGAAGCCCCGGTCATGACCGTCTGGCCGTCGATCGTGATGTTCTCCCTGGCGCGGCAACTGGGTCAACTCTACGCAAACCGCACGGGAATTTATGTGCTGACGATCGGCAACCTCCTGTGCCTGGCTTGCATCCCCGTTTCGTTGGCGCTCTATTTTCTGCGGATCGGACCGGTGCTGGGCCGCAGGTACACCATCACCAACCGACGGGTCGTCGTCAAAGATGGACTGGGAGCCAAGGACTTGAAGTCGATCGAATTCGATCGTTTCGACGCCATCGACATCGTCGTCCGTCCGGGACAGGAATGGTACGACGCGGGCGACCTGGTTTTTCGCCAAGGCAAGATCGAAACATTTCGTCTGGACGCCGTTTCGCGGCCCAGGGCGTTTCGCGCGACCTGCATCGAATGCCGCAATGCGCATGTCGGCGTGGCGCAATCCCTGGCAGCACAGCGCCGCTAGGCCTGCGGCAGCAGAGGCCGCTAGGCCTGCGGCAGCAGAGGTCGCTAGGCCTGCGGCAGCAGAGGCCGCTAGGCCTGCGGCAGCAGAGGTCGCTAGGCCTGCGGCAGCAGAGGTCGCTAGGCCTGCGGCAGCAGAGCGCGCGGCCTTCAAGGCATCTCAACCGACCGCAGTCCATTTGCCGGTCTGACCGCTCTTCAGCACCGCATCGCAGACCATTTGCGTTTCCAGTGCATCGCGGAACGTCGGGCCCACGGGTTTGTTTTTGGCGAGCCCTTCCAGAAAGTCCGCGACCTGGTGCACAAACGAGTGCTCGTATCCGATAGCCAGTCCTGGCACCCACCATTTGCCCATGTAGGGGTGGTCGCCGTCCGTCACATGAATCGATCTCCAACCGCGGAGGATTCCCTCATCGCGGTGATCGAACCATTGCAGCCGATGCAGATCGTGCAGGTCCCAGGCCAGGGACGCTTTTTCGCCATTGACTTCGAACGTGTACAAAGCCTTGTGACCGCGGGCATAACGCGTCGATTCAAAGGTGGCCAGAGCGCCGTTTTTGAACCGGGCCAGAAATGCGCACGCGTCGTCAATTCCGACCTTTTCGACTTTGCCCGTGAGGTTGTGTTTGCGTTCCTTGATAAATGTCTCGGTCATGGCGGAGACATTCGCGATGGGGCCGGCGAGCCACAACGCGGTGTCGATACAATGGGCGAGCAGATCACCGGTCACACCGCTGCCAGCCGCTTTCGAATCCAGTCGCCACAAGCCCTGACCACCTTGGGGAAGCTCAGGTGAGATCGTCCAGTCCTGCAGGAATTTCGCTCGATAATGAAAGATTCGACCCAGCTTGCCGGCGTCGATCAATTGTTTCGCAAGTGTCACGGCGGGAATGCGGCGGTAGTTATACCAGACGATGTTGGGGACTTTGGCCGCTTCCACGGCTTTGACCATTTTTTCGCCCTCTTTGGCGTTCATGGCCAGCGGCTTTTCGCAGAGGATTATCTTGCCGGCTTTCGCGGCCGCAATGGCGATTTCGGCGTGCAGGTTATTGGGAGTACAGATATCGACGGCGTCAATATCCTCTCGTCGGAGCAGCTGTTTCCAGTCGGTTTCGATCGATTCGTAGCCCCACTGCGCCGCAAAGGCCTTGGCGTTCTCCGGGTTCCGTGCACAGACCGCTTTGAGCACGGGCTGGTATTTGAGCGGGAAAAAATTAGAGACCTTCCGATATGCGTTGGAATGGGCTCGTCCCATGAACCCGTATCCGATCATGCCGATATTCAATGACTTCGCCATTTGGGGGCCTCGTGATTCAACGACTCGTGGTGGAACGAACGAAAGAAGACCCGCGGTACGGGGGTCTCGGCCGATCGCGGCCAAAGTTCGACCATCGTAATTTCACGCGATGACGAACGCAACGGGCGGACGTACGTACCGAACCGTCGCCGCTCGTAAAATCGGCCGCCGTTTGATACCATCGTAGCAGTTCTAAAGACAGCCAAGCCGAACAAGGGGCCCACGGGGTTGGAATGGGGGTCCGGACGCGGCGATGCGAAAGCGACTCCCTGGGGGATCCTGACCATGATTGTCGACGCCTATTCGGTATGCCCCTGCGGAAGCGGCAAGAAAATGAAGTTCTGCTGTTCCGCCGACCTGATTCCTGAAATCGATAAGATCATCCGCGCCATGGTGGGCGATCAGCGCAAATCGGCGCTGGATCAAATCGATCGGCTGATCGCTCAGAAGGGTCCCCGTGCGGCATTGTTGACCTGCAAAATCGAATTGCACAAGTTGCTGCACGAGGGCGATGCGTTTCGCGCAGCGGTCCTGCTTTTTCATGAAAAATACCCCGATAATCCCAACAGCCTCGTGTTTCTCGCGGAACTGCATGCGATCGACGGTGACGTCGCTTCCGGTGTCGATCTCCTGCAACGGGCGATCGAGATTTCCGACGGCATTACCAGCGAAATGAGGTCGTTGTTCGGCATTCTGGGCCAGATGCTGTTTGCGGAAGGGCACTTTGCCGCCGCCCGCGCGCATTTTGTGCTTTTCGAAGGACTTGCGTCCGAACAGACGCGCGAAACCGATCCGGATTTGTTACGGCGTTTCCAGAATTCCCGGCAGATCTCGCCGTTGTTCAAGAAGGGCCTCGTCCTGCGGCCGCCAAGACCGAATGCCGAATGGCGCGACGACTATCTCGGTGTGATCGAACTCTGCCGGAAAGCCCATTGGGCGCAGGCCCTGGAACGGCTCGTCGCCCTGGCCCAGCGGTTTGCCGACCAGTTTGAGATCATGCACGGTATCGCAACGATCTGCGGGTGGCTCGGAAACGACGAGTTGTCGATCGCCGCCTGGCGGCGGCTGCCGGCACTCCCCGGAATCGACCACGACGACGCCATCGATGCGGAAGCGATGGCGCAACTCCTGGAAGGCTTCGTCGATGCCGACGCCTTCGAAGTGATAGAACTCTCCCTTGAAATCGACGACCTCAACAACGCTCTCGAACGCTTAAAGTCGCAGCCGCGGCTGCGATCGGTTCCCGTTTCCGAACAGGAAGGTGACGAGGGGCCCCCGCCTCGAGCCGTGTTTCTCGTCGCTGATCGAGTCGTTGCTGATCGAGCGCCGCCATCCGGCCCGCAAGACACTCCAAACAGCATTCCGATTCTGATGACGGTCATTTCCTTGTTCGGGAAAGAAACCGACCGTCCGGCTCGCGTCGATTTTCAATTGATCCGTGACGCAAATTATTCCGAACAGCTCGCCTTTCTCAAAGAAGCGCTGGGCGGGGTAACCAACCAGGTCGAATCGCCGATCGGCAAAATCGGATTCGTGGGTAACCTGCTGCGTCAGCACTGTTTTCCCGTGGGCGAACTCGGAGCGATGTCGAAAGACAGTATCGATCATCGAGAATTCCCCTGGCATCAGATCCGATCCCAGGTTCTGCCACATGCCTCAAGTCTGCTTCATGGCTCGACGCTGGCGCAGGCCTCACAGGATTCGGCCCTGAGACTCCGCGCCGAAGCCTACCTGCTGAACCTCTCTTTGTTCATCGACAACTTGTCCTGGGAGATCTCGCTCAACGATTTGCGGCGGGAAGTCGGGCTCGAACCGCTGCCGGTGATTCCCGAGGAAGCGGTTCGCGGCAACGATATCCTGCTGCACGATTGCGCTCGCGTGCCGAGGTTCGACCTGGAGCAGTTTTCGGACAGCCTGTTGGAGCAGATGTTGATCACCGCTTCGTACCAGTCAATGAGTGCCACTTCGGTTCGCTGCGCGAAGATCATCCTGGCCCGCCCTGCGATGTCCGATCATTCCGTCGCCATCCTGGCCCATCAGATCCTGTCCTCCCGATGCGATGACGACGCGGAATTCAAGATGCATGTCTTCCGCGCGGCCGACGTAATGGCCAAGAAAGACCATTCGCCGGCCCAGATGCTGCTGGAGATGCTTTTTGAGTCCTGGCAGAAGCAGTTCCGCACCAGTTTCAGCGCGATCCTGGAGCGGCTGCAGCGCCAACATTCGCGCGAACCTGGCGTGAAGGAAACGCTGTATCAGTTTCTGGTCGAGATCGGCGCCTTGCAACAAAACATTGCCGCGACGCCCCCGGCCGCTCAGGTCGCCGATGCGGCCGCAGGCATCGGCACTGCCGGCGTAGCCACCGGGGCGGCAATCTGGACCCCGGATTCGGCCGCCTCGGAATCGGCAACCGGCAAGTCGAAACTCTGGCTGCCAGGCATGGATTAATGGAGTCGCAGTGAAGATGCGCGGCGAGGATTCGGCCGACTTGGACACGCGATGCATGACCCGGGCGCTCGAACTCGCCCTTCGAGGGCGTGGTGGCGCGGAACCGAACCCGCTGGTAGGCTGCGTAATCGCCGACGGTCAGTCGATCCTTGGGGAAGGCTGGCATGCCGTGTTTGGCGGAGCGCATGCGGAAGTCGCTGCGCTGCGTAATTGCGCCTCCTGCCCCGCCGGTTGCACGATGTACGTCACGCTGGAACCGTGCAACCACTACGGAAAAACGCCTCCTTGCGTTGATGCGATCCTCAAGGCGTCGCTCAAACGGGTCGTGGTCGCGATGGCCGACCCGCACGAAAAAGTGGCGGGGAGCGGCATCAGGAGACTCCGCGATGCCGGAGTCGAGGTCCAAACAGGAGTCTGCGAGGCCCAAGCCCGCAAACTAAATGCACCCTACCTGCACCGGCTTGCCACCGGTTGTTGCTGGGTCATCGGCAAATGGGCGATGTCCCTGGACGGGAAAATCGCCACTTCGTCGGGCGAGAGCCGCTGGATCTCCAATGAACAATCGCGCCAGATTGTGCACGAACTGCGAGGACGCGTCGATGGCATTGTCGTCGGTCGCGGCACGCTGGAGCGGGACGATCCGCTGCTGACGGCGCGACCGGCCGGGCCTCGAACCGCCACTCGAGTTGTTCTCTCAACGAGCGGGACGATTCCCGCGGACAGCCAACTCCTTCGTACAGCGCGGGACATTCCCGTGGTTGTGGTCGCATCGACGTCGATGCGTCCTGAGCAACGCAAACAGCTTGATGCCTGGGGTTGCCAGACGCTGGTCGTCGATGCGGACGATGCGTCGCAACGATGGCGGCAGATGCTGCGCTCATTTGCCGGGTGGGGTTGGACCAATCTGCTGGTGGAAGGGGGGGCACGAGTGCTTGGGGATTGCCTTGACGCCGGTGTCCTGAACGAATGGCACCTTTTTCTGGCGCCGAGGCTGATCGGCGGTGCGACGGCGCCCTCGCCATTCGCAGGGCATGGCGTGACGCGTCTCGACCAATCGGCCTGCGCGCCGCCCTGCGAGATTCGCCGGCTGGGGGACGATGTTTACCTCTGGGGAATGCGCGAATCCGGATCGGAATCGAACGGATTGCACAAGCGGGCCGGCAGTAGGTAAATCCGCCACCGCCGCTTCGGCGTTCCCTGCTGCGGCTACTGCCGCTTGGCTTCCGCCGCGTATTCGGCTTGAGCCGAGGCTTCCTTTTGAAGCTTGAACTTCGGTCCGGGAGCGTAATACTGCACATCGTCCTTGTGGTACCAGGGGCTTGGCAGAGTTTGACCACCAACAGAGACCTGGCAACCGCTTGCAGCCGCAACGAGCAACAGCGCGATCCCCCAGATTGGGTTGCGAGAGGATTTGGTCGAGTCGACGGTTGCTAGCTGGCCCATGGAGCGGCTCCTTCAATTGAGACGATAGAATCGACAGAACCCTTATCGTCCGCACAATCGTCAATCTTTATCGGAACTGCTGATTTCTTGTTCGCTGCCGAGAAAGACCGCCGCTATGATGAAACCTGAAACGGAACAGGAGTACGAAACGATGCGTGCGAAGTTCATTGCAGTCTGCCTGCTGTCAACCGTTGCCTGGACCGTCGAATTGCGGGCGCAGGCCAAATCGGGCGGGGCCGCGAAAGGCGCGGCAGGAGCGCCGGTGATCGGTGGCAGTCCGGCCGTACGGCGGGAGGCGCCCGGCGACGATTATTTCGAGGCGTTTGCGCCTTATTACTCCGGCGAATACCGGGTCGCTATGGCCGCCTTTCAGAGCGCTGCAAAAGGAGGGATCCGATCGACCGACGGCCGATGGGTTGACTCCATCTGCTATCACGCGATGATCGGTGAGTGCTACTACCAGATGGGCAGCCTGCCCCAGGCGCTCGAGCAGTATAATTCCGCACTAAAGATTTTTCTGGCCTACCAGGACTGGATGCTGCGCGTTTCTTTCCCGCCGAACCTCCCGGTGCAAACCGGTGTACTGAAAAATCCGGTGACTTGGGGTGTCAGCAACCGCATCGTGGCGATCGGCAAATTCGACGACAAATACCTGGCGCTGCAAGGGCATTTCAACAACCAGGCGGTGTTAGAGCGCGGCGGCGCGCTTTCGGACCCGCAACAGTTTCCGTTGCACGTGAAGGAGATTGTGCGGTGTGTGATTCTCTCGCTTCGAAGACGGGCGGAATTGTTGGGCCCGGTGGGCCCGTACGACCCGATGACCACCATGCTGGTTTCCGCCTGTTCCAGGAAACTGACGGTGCCCGGGCACTGGAGCCAGACCTGGGCCGACGTGCAGTTGGGAATGGCATTACTTGCGACCGGCAAGTTCCCTCAGGCCGCCTCGGAATTGGAGCGCGGGTTGTTGGCCGGCGGCCAGTTCGAACATCCATTCAGTTGTGTCGTGCTGCTGGAGTTGGGCAAGATCGCCTTGCTCGATGGAAAGTACGATCTGGCCACGAATTTTTTCATGGAGTCTACCTATTCCGCGGGCACCTTCGGGCAGCTCGATGTTCTGGAGGAGGCATTTCGTGGCGCGGTTCAGGCACATCTTGCGGCGGGACGCCGCGAGCCATTTTCGCCACTCGTACCCGCCGCCTCCTGGTCCGCTCGCTTATCGGTTCCGCTGCGGGCTTCCTTATTCGTTCTGATGGCGGACAACCTGTCCCAACTTGGCGAAACCCAACAGGCACTCGCAGCGCTCGAAGATGCTCGGCGCGAAATCGGGCGGCACGACGCCGGATCGGGGGCGCTCGGCGCCCGCTTCCAATACGAACTGGCGAAGGTCAATTTTCAATCGGGCAACCTGCCGGCCGGTACCAAAGCGCTTTCCGCCGCCATGAACTACCAGACAAACGGCGGTTCCTTCCGTCTGTTTCAAACAGGACTTGTTGATGCCGCCTGGACATCGGGTTCCGTCAAGGATCGTGCGGCCGATCAACTTTACGCTGAGGTGCTCCGCGAACCGACCGCGAAGGACTGGAGTCTGAACGCGATGGAAACGCTGGCAACCATGATCGCGCCGCAGCCTATGGCCCTGGAAAACTGGTTTGTGATGAACCTGTTGCGTAATGAACCGGAACGGGCTTTCGAAATTTCGGATCGAGCTCGACGACAGAGATTCTACAGCAGCCTTCCTCTGGGCGGTCGCCTGCTCGCACTGCGCTGGGTGCTTCATTCCCCGGAAAGTCTGTTGCCGGACGTCGCTCGACTTCAGCGACAGGACTTGATGGCCAAGTACCCTCGCTACGCCGAACTGGCGCGCCAGGCGGCGGAACTAAAGGCCGAGATCGGCAAGCATCCTCTGGTGCCGGAGAGCGCCGAACAAGGCAAGCCCTTTACGGAACGTTACGAGGGCCTGCAACGGATCAGTCAACTCCAGGAAATCGCCCTGCACGAAATGGCGTTGCGGCGCGACCCCGCCGAACTTGCCTTTCCACCCCCCCTGCGTTTCAAGGAATTTCGCAAGGCGATCGACAAGTCGCAGGTCGTGTTGTCGTTTTTCAGTACGTCGAATGGCCTGTATGCCTTTCAGGTAGGCGCGGATCGATTCGAGCACTGGGCGATCGACCGGCCCGCAAAGATCCGGGCGGATATCGCCGAGTTGCTCAAGAAATGGGGGCTTACGGAAAAGAACAAGCAGATCGACTCGAAAGAACTGCAGTCGGACGAATGGCAGGCCATCGCCGCACGCATTCCATCGCAACTTGTGAAGACGAGCCGCCCGGAAGATTGGGATGCGATACGTGAACTGGTGATCGTGCCGGACGGGGCGCTTTGGTATTGCCCGTTCGAGGCGTTGCCCGTGACCTTTGAGGAAACAACCGTACCGATGCTGCAGCGATTTCGTGTCCGCTATGTGCCGACCGTTGCGCTGGCGATCGGTGATCCGCGCAAAACGCGTCCCACCGCGACCACGGCGGTTGTTCCAGGGCGCATGTTTCCCAAGGACGACTTGCAGTTGACGCGCGACGCGGCCGAGCGGCTCGAGTCCGTCGTGCCTCGCGTGCAGCGTCTGACAGGAAAACTGCCCGCGGCATCCTCGCTGATCGGCAAATTCTGCGAACGGGTCGTTGTCTATCACGATATGGACGACTGCGAAAAGATGCCGTACGACTGGTCGCCGATTCAGGTCGACAAAGGGCGGCCAGGCAGTTCCCTGGCCGCCTGGTTTTCTCTGCCGTTTGGCGCTCCTGAACAGATCGTATTGCCGGGTTTCCACACAGTTGCCGAAACCGCCCTGAAAAAGAACGGCAACGGCGACGAAGTTTTCCTTTCGCTATGCGGACTGATGGCGAGCGGTTCCCGGACGGTACTCCTGAGTCGCTGGCGTGTTGCCGGCAAGTCCAGCTTCGATTTGACGCGAGAATTCGTGCAGGAGCTGCCGCACGCTACTGCGGACGCTGCCTGGCAGCGCAGCGTTCAACTGTTGGTCGCAGCGGAATTGGACCCGGAAGCCGAGCCGCGGGTTCGAGGCGCCGCCGCCGGACCGCTCCGCGGTGCGCATCCGTTCTTCTGGGCGGGCTATTTGTTGGCCGACACCGGCGCCCTCCCGGAAGAAGCGGAGCCAGAACCGGAACCGGCCGGCGCAGCGGCAGGCGCCGATCGGGTGCCTGAAAATGCGCGCCCTGAACCCAAGAAAGCGGCTGCGGCAAAAATGCACTCGCGTCCGCACAGCGGCTAGTGTTCTTTCAACTGTTCGCCTTGGGGTACGAGGGACTTCCAGTCCGTCGCAACACACGTCTCGCAGCGGACTTGGAAGTCCGTTGCACGGAATGCCGAGGCACTGGCCGACGCTCAACCGCGGCCGGGAGTGCCCGACGGGATCAGCTTGGCCGTGAACGATGATCCGACGAAATGGGGTTGTGTTGAAGACCCCATGGAGGAGCTCTTGAACCTGCTGGTGGAGGATCTCCGGGCGCGACGCCGAAATTGAGGTTGTACTGAACCAACGCGAAGGCCCTCAACGGACCATCTGACCTGGAGTCAACTGCGGTCCAAGCCTCGATCCAGATTGCCCATTCCCCGGGCTCTGCGCAGTTCATCTTGAGTGCCCTGCCCAATCCTGCTAGTTTGTGCCGCCCAATCTTCGACGGGACAACATTCGGCGGAATGCCGGCCTGAGTTTTTCGGGCCGCGGGGTAGCGGATGCCGATACTCCTGATAGATGGGAAGTTTGCCCTTTTGGCGAAGGGATTGCGGGAACGCGCAAGGAAGCGCAAAGGTGCGAACAATGCGGGGGCTCGATTCCCAACCGATTTGCGACGGCAACCCACGGCGTACCGAACGCCGGTCGTCATTGCTTCTTGGGGTGGCCTTGCTCTGCGGGCTGTGCGGATGCCATACGCGCGCCGTAAAGTCGACCTCGCACGACATGGTTGCGTCCCGGCAAATCGCTCTGCGTGGAATGGAAGCGGCGCAGCGCGGCGACAGCGCCACGGCCGAAATGTACTTTTCGTCGGCAATCCAAGTCTGCGCGGAGCATGATCGAGCACACGCCGGCTACGCGAATACGCTTTGGCGGCGCGGGGCACGCGATCTGGCGATCGGCCACATGGAACAAGCGGTGAGGCTTTCGGGCGGGGATCCCGAACTGCTCGTGAGTCTGGGCAGGATGCACCTGGAGCAAGCGGAGCTTGAAGCGGCGATGCACCGGGCAGAGCAGGCGCTGCGTTCGCACCGCGATCTCTCGATCGCCTGGGTGCTGAAGGGCGACATTCAACGAGAACAGGCCGACCTGGACGCCGCTTTGGGCAGTTACCACCGAGCGCTCAGCCTGCAGGAGAATTGCTGCGAGGCGCAGCTGGCCGTTGCCGACATCTATCTCACGCAAGGGCGTCCGCAGCGTGCCTTGGCCACCTTAGAAAGCCTGGCGTCGCGGCATCTGTCCGGCCAAGTTCCCGCCGAGGTACTCCGTCGGCAGGGGATGGCGCAGAAGGCTCTGGGGAGATTTGACGAAGCGGCTCGTTCGTTTGTCGCCGCCGGGCTTCCCGGGGTCGATTCCGATTGGACTGGGGAACTGGCGGAGGCACAGCTATTGGCGGGCGAACTTTCCGCAGCCCGTCTGACCGTTGCCGAAGGTATGCGGCACGCGCCGGATAACCCGAAATTAATCCGGATTGCCTCGGAGATCGACCGGCAACAGCAGCGGATGGCGGTTCGCACCAGCCACGATCATCCTTGATCGGCTGGCCAGTAACGATTGTAGCGACGGAATCGCTGGTCGTTTCTCGACCGCGCACCGCTCCGCTCAAAACCGTTTGCCGCAGTCCATTCTGTGCGTTAGGCTTCAGCGAGTGTGATCCTCACTGCTTGCGGTCTCGCACCAGGAGTTCCCAACGTGTTCGTTCAATCCCCTCCCGAGACTTCCGACACCTTCGTCGATCGCCGGCGCCGTCATTTCGATCAGGCTGCTCCTACGGGCGAGCGACGCCAGTTCGCCAATTGCCATGAGGAATTGACACCGGATGCGCGTGAACTGGCCGTGGCGATCGATGAATACAAACTGCGGCATCGCCGGCGATTCATTACGTTTGAAGAGATGCTGCACGTCATCAAGTCGATCGGCTACTCGAAGTAGATCGCATCGCGAATCGCGGGCGCTCAGGCATCTTCGGCCCCTAAGCGCGAGCGTCCCATGGCGATATCGAATTCATGAATCGCGGGCACGAGCATCGCGATCGTCGTAAAGCCGAATATTCCGCCACCTACCAGAAACATGGTCAGGTAGTTCTTGAGCAGGAAGCTGGTGATCGCAAAGAACGTCCAGAACGGCAAGGTAATCGCCGCCAGCAGGATCGCATGGGAGCGGTTGCGGTGGTCGAGCGCCACATAGAGACCAATGCCGCCACCCAGGTTGACCAGCGAAAACGCAATCAGTTGGGTCTGGAACGAACCGCTGAACGAGACCATGATCACCAGGCAGGTTGCAATCCCCAGAAACAAGAAGAACAGCGTTCCCAGGCTGATTCCGACGGCGGTACGCGAATTGTAATACGACATGCCGCAGTGAATTCCCAGCATCGTCGCAAAACAAAACAGCACCAGCAGGCCCAGGATCAGGAGAATCAGGCCTTCCATCGACACCATTCCGGCCGCGAAAAGGTAGACGCAGATCGCCAGGGGGGCCGCGATCATCAACATTGTTACGTACGCCACACCCAATAACTTGCCGAATACAAATTCGGCCGGCGACAGGTCGGTGACCAGTAGGATTTCCAGGGACTGCCCATCGCGCTCGTTCGTAATTGACGTTACTGCCAGGGCATTGACGATCAGCAGGCTCACCAGCACCAGGGGCGCCATGCCCAGGGTTGCGGCCGGAATCGCCACGCCGGTCGCCTCGCCGGCAATCCGTTGATCGGCGTTCACGGCCCGATGCACGGTGAGCACGGCTCCGAGCACCATTAAGAGATAGGCGATACGAATCAGCACGACTTTCCGACCGTACGCCCAGGTACAGACTTCCCGCCACAAGACCGGATTGTCCCAGGCATGCCGTGTCGGTCGAGTTCCGCTGCGAATGCGGGCGTCGACATGGCCCTGCCTCGCCTGTTCGGCCGCGGACTCGACGGAGTTTTCGGCTGCGGACGGTCCGCGAAGCAATACGCTTTCTGTGTCCTCCGCCTTCAGCCCGGCAAAGACCTCGCGACTCGGGTTCCAAACCCGTACCTTGAGAATCGCCAAACCATTCAACGCAAAGGCGCCGACGAAGGCGGTCGCCACATATCCCCAGGTCGCATCCATTCCAAACAAAATCGTCCGCGCGCCGATGGAGGGACTCGCAGCCAGCCAAAGTGCCTGGATCGGGCTGAACAGGGCTGCCCAATCCGCCGCGGGAACGCCGATTAATTCGCGGAAAACGATTCCTGTCTGGACAAGCTGCCAGGCTCCCAGCCAAAGTACGGCAAGGAGTGCTGTAAGCGCCAAGGTTTGAAAGGTCTTTTCACGCCACAGCGCAACTACCGTTCCCAGGCTGCCTGTCACCAGCGCGGTGGCCATCGTGACGCCAAAGACGCGCAATACCTGATCGACGGAAACGCCGCCAAACAGGGTGATCAGGAAGAAAACAGGCAGCCCGGCAATCACCATCGCGGCAATCTCGAGCAGGCTGGCAAAGAGTTTTCCCAGAACCAGTTCGCTGTTGGTGAGCCGCGTCAGCAGCAGCAGAATCAAAGTACGGCGGTCCTTTTCCAGGGAAATTGCGCTGGCCGAAACCAGGGCGGCAAAGAACCCCATCAGCGCCAATTGCAGCGGCGCCAGGATTCGGAACAGCAGGGCCCCGAATTGGGCCATGTCGCCGATACTGCGTATTTCCTGAGTCCCTGCGACGATCAGCCAGGCGGTTCCCATCACCACAAGCAGGGTGGCAACATAAAGGGATCGTTGTAAATAATGGCGTGGCCGTCGAGGCGACGTTACCAGTTCACGCGTAAAGATCGGACCGACGATCACGTTCTTCTACTCCATCTCTGTCGGACAGGCGACGAATCCGATTGTAGTTGCTCGAATAGACTCCAACAATCGGCGGAAATTGACTATAATCCGGCCTGGGTAGCCCGCCTGCAAATGTGGAGTACGATCCGATGTTTTGTAGGACGATCTGTCGAATTCTCGTTGCATGGTCGATCCTGATTCCGGCAGGCTCACAGGCTGTCGACGCTACCGAGCCGCTCGCCGACGCGCGGCAACGGTTCACCGAAGCGGAAGGCCAGGAAGTCCCCGACTTCCAGCGGCACGTTGCGCCGCTGTTGGGCCGACTGGGCTGCAATGGTCGAAACTGTCACGGTTCGTTTCAGGGTCGAGGTGGATTCCGACTATCGCTGTTCGGCTACGATTTCCCGTCCGACCATGAGGCATTGACCCGCGGCGCTGCGCCGCGAGTTTCGGTGGCGAATCCGGATGAGAGTCTTGCCCTGCGCAAACCCCTGGGGCTCGAAGATCATGAAGGCGGTCAGCGCTTGTCGGAGGGGAGCTGGCAGCACCATCTGCTGCGCCGCTGGATCGCGGCGGGCGCAAACCCGATGCCGCGCGGCGGACATCGGATCGAACGATTGCAGGTGGAACCAGCCGAGGTATTTTCCGAATCGACAGGGGAGAAAATCGCGGTGCGAGCCACCGCGTTCTGGAGCGACGGCACCGCCGAAAATGTAACATCCTTATGTCGCTTCCAGACCAACGATGAACATGTCGCCCGCGTCGACGAACACGGCGTACTCACGGTGGGTGAGCCTGGCGACACGCATCTGATCGTCTACTACGACAGCGCGGTGGTGGCGGTGCCGGTCATGCGGCCCGCGGTGTCGGATTCGGCCGGCGCAATCATCGCCCAGTCGGGGCGAACCGAATTGGATCGACGCGTGCTGACGAAGCTGAATAAACTGCGCATCGTTCCGTCCGAGATCTGTACCGACGAAGAATTTTTGCGGCGTGTGAGCCTGGACCTGGCCGGGACGTTACCGTCCGCCGCGGAGGTTGAGCGATTTCTTGCGGACGGTTCGTCGGACAAGCGGGCCGCCAAGATCGAGGAACTGTTGCAGACGCCAGCCTACGCAGCCTGGTGGACCACTCGGCTTTGCGACTATACCGGCAACAACGAACAGCGTCTGAACAATATCGATGGAATTCAGGCCAATGGAGCCAGCGACTGGTATGACTGGATTTACCGTCGCGTGAGCCGCAACGAACCGTATGACCGATTGATGGCCGGCATTGTCCTGGGTACGAGCCGGAACAAGGACGAAAGCTACAACGACTACTGCGCTGCGATGAGCGCCATTCGCCGGGGCGACGAAGGGGTTCATTTTTTCGACCGCGAGAGCATGCCCTATTTCTGGGCACGCCGCAACTTCACCTCCGCGGATGACCGCGCCATCGGCTTTGCGCATTCGTTCCTGGGAGTACGACTGCAATGCGCCCAATGCCACAAGCATCCTTTCGATCAGTGGACGCAAAGCGATTTCAACGGATTCAAGAAGTTCTTCGAGGCGGTCGTCGCGGGTAACGCGCGTCCCAGCCCGCAATCCAAGCGGGATTACGAGGCGATGATCGAGGAACTGAAACTCGATGAAAAGAAACTCAAGGACAACGATCGCGCCAAGGCGCTCGCGGCATTGCTGAAGAAAGGACGGACCGTTCCGTTCGGAGAGACCTACGTTGACTTCCAGCGACTGCGAGCAAAACCGCGGGGAAGGGGAAAAGCGGCGAACGAGGTTCGCGCCAAGATCCTGGGGGGCGAGGAGATCTCGCTCACAAGTGGAGAAGATCCGCGCGAGGCTGTGATGCGCTGGTTGCGTGACCCGGCCAATCCTTATTTTGCCCGCGCGTTCGTCAATCGAGTCTGGGCCAACTATTTTCACGCTGGAATCGTTGAACCGCCGGACGACATGAGCCTGGCCAACCCGCCCAGCAATGCGCTGTTGCTCGACTATCTGGCCCAGGAGTTCATCGCGCACGATTTCGACATGCAATGGCTTCATCGTCAGATCTGTAACAGCGACACGTACCAGCGCAGCTGGCAATCGAATGCCACGAACCGGAACGACGAGCGCAATTTCAGTCGCGCGGTACCCCGCCGCCTTCCCGCCGAAGTGGCCTACGACGCCATTTCCCGCGCGACGGCGTCGGATGCTCGAGCGTCCGATTATCTGCAGTTGGTGGCGGGGCGGGCGATCGGAATTGCGGGGTCGAGTGGTCGATTGGATCGCGGCGGCAACAATGGGGCCCGTTTCGCGCTGCAGGTTTTCGGTCGCTCAACACGGGACAGCAATTGCGACTGCGATCGCTCGATGGAGGCCAGCCTGCTCCAGACGGTTTACCTGCAGAATGATGCCAGCGTGCTGGCGGCGATCGCGGATGCGAAAAACAGTTGGGCGCAGCAGATCGCTCGGGAATTCACGACCGCGGGAGAAGGCGATCTGCCCACGATTGACCGCGGGATCGATCAGGCATTTCTGCGCACGTTGAGCCGTCATCCGACGCCTCAGGACTTGGAGCGATGCCGCGAGTTTTTTGCCGATTCCCGCTCGGCGCGCGACGGGCTGTCCGGGCTGTTGTGGGCGTTGCTGAACACCAAAGAATTCATCGTCAATCACTAGAAACGCTGGAGGAAACAACCATGGCCGAATATCAGACGTGCGATCGGGTCCGACGTCGTGATTTCATCAAGATCGGCGCAGTTGCCGGCGGATTGACGCTGACGCATTTTCTGCGGAACGCCGCCGCGATCGAAGACAGCGCACCGCGAGCCACATCGGGAATCTTCATCAATCTGGGGGGCGGCCCTTCGCACTTGGATACCTTCGATTTGAAACCGGAGGCTCCCGCCGAATACCGCGGAACATTCGACCCCATCGCCACGAATGTCCCTGGCATCGCCATCAGCGAACATTTGCCGAAGCTGGCGGCCCAGGCCGACAAATTCGCGATCGTGCGCGGTGTTTCTCACACTCTGGCCGCCCACGAACTTGGCTCGAGATACGTAAACACGGGCAATCGGCCCCTGGCATCGATTGAGTACCCGGGGATCGGTGCGGTTGTGACCAAGGAGAGCGAGGCGTTCAGCGACTTGCCTCCGTTCGTCGCCATTCCCAACACGCCGCAACGAGCTGGATTCCTGGGCGTCCAGTATTCACCGCTCAACACGACGCAAACACCCAAACCGGGCGCACCGTTCAGCGTGCGCGGCATCTCGCTTGGAAACGGACTTACCATTGAAGAAGTCGAACGGCGGCAAGGGCTGTTGCGCGATCTGGACCGGACCTTTGGCGCGTTGCACGAGGATAGCCAATTGCTCGAGGGACTCGACCGATTCAGCCAGCAGGCTTTTCAGATCATCACTTCCAAGCGCGCCCGTGAAGCATTTGATGTCAGCCGGGAATCGCCGGCCTTCGCGGAGCCGTTTGGCAAGGAGCCGTTCGGCCAAAGCTGCCTGATGGCAACCCGGTTGATCGAAGCTGGTGTCCGCTTCGTGACGATCAATTTTGGCGGATGGGACACTCACCAGCAGAACTTCACCCGCTTGAAGACCCGGCTGCTGCCAGCTTTGGATACGGGACTGGCCGCGCTGTTCAATGGACTTTCGGATAAAGGCCTGTTGTCGACAACCGCCGTCCTGGTCACTGGCGAATTCGGACGTACCCCGAAAATCAACAGCCGCGCTGCCGAGGGGGGCCGCGATCATTACCCGCGCTGCATGTTCATGCTCGCCGCCGGCGGGCGCGTGCGCGGCGGTCAAGTTCTGGGTGGCAGTGATGAAACGGCCAGCCAACCCGCCGGCCATGGATACTCCCCCGCCGACGTTATTGCGACCTATTACCGCAATATGGGAATCGACCCCACCAGGGAATTTCTCACCAACAGCGGACGGCCGATCATGATCGTTCGTGATGGCCAGGTGATCGACTCACTGCTGGCTTAGCTGCCGCGTCCAAGGGCCCGCGCCGCTTCGCGTTGATCACACCTTTACGGCGGGCGGGCCGAGCGGCATAATCGCTCGCACGGTGAAATCGTTCCGTCCCGCGTTCCCCATTTCTGTCGCTCACCCGGAGAATTGCCGTGTATTACTCTGACCGTCACCGAGTCACGATCCGAATGACCGCCTGGATTTTGGTATTCGCGGCGATATCGGCAACCGCGCACGGCGCTCCCCGGCGGTTCCGGCAAACCCGCTCGCCGCAGTCCACGTCCCACTTGATCGACCAAGGAAAATCCAAGATGAATATCGTCACCGAGCCGTTTGGCAAGACCAAGGATGGCGCCGAAGTCCGCTTGTTTACGCTCCGTAACGGCAGCGGCACCGTGGTCAAACTCACCGACTATGGTGCGACCGTCGTCGCTGTTGAGACGGCCGATCGAGAAGGCAAGCATGCCAATATCACGTTGAGTTTTCCCAAACTGGAGGGCTACCTGCAGCGCCATCCTTATTTTGGGTCCACCGTCGGTCGGTATGGAAACCGCATCGCCGGCGGGAAATTCAAGATCGATGGCACCGAGTACCAACTGGCCAAAAACAACGGCCCGAACTCCCTGCATGGTGGCGTGAAAGCGTTCGACGCGATGCTCTGGAAGACCGAGGAAATGCGATCGGAAAAGGCCGTCGGTATTCGCTTCAGGCTGACGAGCCCGGATGGGGACGAGGGCTTCCCTGGCAAATTAAACTGTGAGGTCAGCTACCGTCTCTCGGAAAACGACGAACTTCGCATCGAATACAAGGCAACCACCGACAAAGCCACGGTGATCAATCTCACCAACCATACCTACTGGAACCTGGGTGGCGCCGGTTCGGGCAAGATTCTGGATCATCAACTGGAAATCGCGGCCGATACGTACCTTCCCATCGACGACTATTCAATCCCGACGGGCGAGCCGGCCACCGTGAAGGGGAACGCGATGGACTTTACAACTCCCCATGCGATTGGTGAGCGGATCGCGGAATTGAAACGCGAGCCGCACAAGACCCAGGGTTACGATCACTGCTACGTGCTGCGCGGCCAAAAAGGCAACTTGGAATTTGCGGCACGCGCTTTCGATCCCCGTTCCGGCCGGATGATGGAGGTCTATACCACGGAACCGGGGATCCAGTTGTACTGCGGCAATTTTCTCGACGGCAGTTCTGGCAGTGGCGGATTCCAGCAACACGACGCGTTTTGTCTCGAAACGCAGCATTACCCCGATTCACCGAATCAACCCGCTTTCCCTTCGACGCTATTGCGACCGGGTGAAACCTATCACTCGGTAACCGCGCATCGGTTCTCCGTGCGGAAATAGTCGCCCCTGGATTGCCCGCACCAACTCCGGGTGCCAGGTGCCTTTGGCAGTCCGCCGAAAAAAACGTCACTGCCAGAGGAAGTTCCACCGGCGGACAGCCAGTGGTACGAGTGGCGCCCGGCGATTACAAATGAATGACAACATTGGGAACTGTCTTGAGTCTCAAGCATGCGACCTCGATCGAAATACGATGCGCGATCGAACCGTCTCGCCTGGTCGGCGCGTGGGCGCGTTGGCGCGTGCGTCGGCGGCTGGCTTTGCGGCGTCGCTTTGGTCGCATTCGCTCCGGCGGCGGAGCCAGATGGGGCGACGTTGTTTCGCACCAGGATCGAACCGGTACTGAAGGCCCACTGCTATGGCTGTCATTCCCAGCAGGCCGAAAAAGTCGCAGCAGGCCTGCGGTTCGATTCTCCCGCAGCCATGCTTCGAGGCGGTGACAGCGGTCCGTCCCTGGTGCGAGGCAAGAGCCGGGAGAGCTTGTTGATTCAAGCGATGCGCCACGAGGGTGGTTTGGCGATGCCACCCAAAAAAGAACGGCTGGCTGACGACCTGATCGCCGACTTCGAGCGGTGGATCGATTCCGGGGCGGTCGATCCTCGCCAGCCCGCGGACCAAGACGCTGCCGACGGCAGATCGCGCGAGCAAGCGGCCCGGCAGCATTGGGCATTTCAGCCGGTGCACGCCGTTATCCCACCGCACGTTGCCGATCTCGGATGGCCGCAATCCCCGCTCGATTGCTTCGTGTTGTCAAAGTTGGAACAAGAGGGCTGGCGGCCAGCGGCTGTGGCGGAACGGATCGAGCGGATTCGCCGATTGTCGTTCGACCTCCACGGGCTTCCGCCCGCGCCGGAAGAGATCGACGACTTTCTCGTCGACTCCTCGCCCGACGCCTATTCACGACTTGTCGATTGCCTCCTGGCAAGTCCTCGCTTTGGCGAGCGTGCGGCGGTGCACTGGTTCGATGTCGTGCGATTCGCCGAGTCCGAGGGTTTTGAATACGACGGTCCTATTCCTGAGGCCTGGCGTTACCGCGATTATGTGATTGATTCGTTCAATGTCGACAAGCCGTTCGATCGATTCCTGTCCGAACAGATCGCCGGCGACGAACTCGATCCCGATAATCCTGCCTGTCAGATCGCCACGACTTTTCATCGTCTTGGACCGGTGCGACGGAACGCCGGTAATCCTGAGATCGCGCTGAGCCGCAACGAAGTCTTGACGGAACGGACCGATATTCTCGGGACGGCATTCTTGGCACTGACGATCGGTTGCAGCCGCTGTCATAACCACAAACTCGAACCGATTTACCAGCACGACTATTATCGGTTACAAGCCTACCTGGCGGCGACGGCCGAGCACAACATCGTTCTGGCCTCGGTGGAGGAACAACAGGCCTGGGAAGAACGGACAAAAGATGCCAAGTCCGCAATCGACGCGCTGAAGGAGAAACTGAAAAACGCGCAAGACAGCGAAAAGAGGATGCTCGAAGCCCAGATCGAATCGCTCCAGGACCGCCTGCCTGGTCCTCTGGCGACGATTCCCGCGATCCGCAACGACTGGGAGAAGCGGACTCCAATTCATGTGCTGAAGCGCGGCGTATGGCAAGACAAGGGCGACTCCGTCGGGTTGCGTCCGCTGAGTATTCTGGTCGAGGACGAAGTTGCGGAACTCCCCGCCGACACGCCGAATCCGCGGACCCGACTGGCCGAATGGCTGACGTCTCCGCGGCATCCACTGACCGCGCGCGTGATCGTCAACCGACTATGGCAGCAGCATTTTGGCACCGGAATCGTCAAGAACGCCAATGATTTTGGTCGAATGGGCGATCGACCAAGCCATCCGGAGTTGCTTGATCTTCTGGCGTCCAACCTCGTCGACAACGGCTGGAAGCTGAAATCGATGCATCGTCGGATGGTGCTCAGTAGCAGCTACCAGCAATCGGGCAATTCCGCATGCTTCGACGAGTACCAGGCAAGCGATCCCGAGAATCGGAGGATGTGGCATTTCGCCCGCCGCCGGCTTTCTGCGGAAGAAGTTCGCGATGCGATGCTGACAGTCTCAGGTCGGCTGAGCCTGCGGGCCGGCGGCCCAAGTGTCATGATCGACGTCGACCCGGAACTGGTGAGCTTGCTCTACAAGCCTGCGCAGTGGGCGGTCACCAGGGATGTCGGCGAACACGACCGGCGGAGTGTGTATCTGTTCGCGAAGCGTAATCTTCGGTTGCCGTTTCTGGAGAGCCTGGATGCCCCCACGTTGACAACAAGTTGTGCACGTCGACTGGAGACCACCAGCGCGCCTCAAGCGCTGGAACTGCTCAACGGCCGCTTGTCCAATGATTTGGCTCAGAGTTTCGCCCGCCGGCTGCGGCAGGAGGCTCAGGGGGACCGCGAGCGGCTGATCGATCGGGCTTTTCGGCTGGCGCTTGGTCGGCCCCCGAGCGAGACGGAACGGGCGAAGTCGCACGCATTTCTCGACGAGGGACCGGTCGCGGACGTCGCGCTTTCCGAATTCACGTTGGCCCTATTCAACCTGCATGGGTTTCTCTATGTCCGCTGATGTTCGCCGCACAACCGGCCGATCGCGCAGCCGGCGTGAATTTCTTCGCGATGGCTGCTGCGGGTTTGGCGGTCTGGCTCTGGCGGCGATGTTGCACGACGAGCAGGTTCGCGCTGGTGCCGGAGCGGTCGCACCGCGAACCTCGCATTTTCCAGCCAAGGCGAACTCCGTCATATTCCTGTTTATGGCAGGAGGGCCTAGTCACGTCGAAACATTTGATCCGAAACCGCTGCTCAACAAACTGCATGGGCAACCACGGCCCAAGGAATTCGGCGAAGCGAAATACCAGTTCATTCAATCGGATCCGCGACTGCTCGGTACCAAGCGGACCTTTCAGAGATATGGTGAGAGCGGTATCGAAGTCTCCGACCTCTTTCCGCATACGGGCCGCTGCATCGACGACATCGCGGTGATTCGCTCCTGCTTCGGTGACTCGGTCGTTCATTCCGCGGCTCAATACGAGTTGTTATCTGGCCGAGTCGTGCCTGGGTTTCCCAGCATCGGATCGTGGCTGTTGTACGGGCTGGGGACCGAATCCCGTTCCGTCCCCGGCTATGTCGTCATGCCCGATCCGAAAGGGGCGCTGGAGGCGGGACAGCCGATGTACACGCAAGGCTTCCTGCCGGCAAGTTATCAGCCGACGATGTTCCGCCCAGGACAGCGCCCGGTGTTGAACCTCGAACGGCCACCGCAAGTCGAAGCGCGTCAGCGGCAGCGGACGGTGCAGTTGATTCGCGACCTGAATGAGGCGGCGATGCCGGCCGAAGATGCCGAGTTACGGGCGCGGATGGAGGCCTATGACATGGCGTTTCGCATGCAGAGCGAGGCTCCAGCCCTCTTCGACCTCTCAGGGGAAACCGAGGAAACGCTGGCCCTTTACGGAATCGGCGCGGAACCGACGGATGATTACGGTCGCCGCTGCCTTTTGGCAAGGAAACTGGTCGAGCAGGGCGTACGTTTCATCTGCGTCGTCTCCGGCGGTGGCCCCGGTAATATGCAATGGGACGCTCATGGCGACATCGAGGAAAACCACCTGCGAAAGGCGGCCGAGACCGATCAGCCGGTCGCCGGGTTGCTGAAGGACCTCAAGCGGCGAGGATTGTTCGAGAGCACCTTGGTCCTTTGGGGAGGCGAATTCGGCCGCTCCCCCGAGGGGCAATCGACGAGCGGCCGCGATCACCATAACTTGGGGTTCTCGATGTGGATGGCCGGCGGCGGCATCCAGGGAGGAAAGATTGTCGGCGCGACCGACGCGATCGGATTGCACGCCGTGGAAAAGCGGCACCACTTCCGCGATATCCACACCACGATCCTGCATCAGCTCGGCCTCGATCAGCATCGACTGACGTTTCCGCACTTCGGCCGAGACGAGCGTCTAACGTTCGTCGAAGGCGATGTGATTCGGGAGATTGTCGGAGACCGGCAAGAAACGAGCAGGCAGGAAGGATGACGCAGCGAGTGGCCGCGAGAGCCCGTTTGCAAATTGCAATCCGCCAGTGTGAACGAACCATGATGAACATTGCAGTTGCGCGCAAATAGCTGCCTGTCCTCCCCTCTCCCAGTACTCTGGGAGAGGGGTCGGGGGTGAGGCAACGGAACGGGCATAGCGCTATGCTGTCGGCTCTTGTGCGGAACTTCGACGATTACGAATCTTGCGGTTGAATATTCCCCGGGAACGTCGTCGGCAAGTGGACGATCGCGAAAGTGCGCGGCTCCGACAATTCGACGCCGTCAGGCCAGTCGCATCCTGAATCGATCCAACCGCGAAGGGTGGCAATCTCTTCCGCGGATAACCGGGGCCCGTTCGGTGGCATCCGCGGCTCATTTTCTTTGCCGCTGATCAGTCGAATAACTCGACTGTCCCTGCTATCCTGTCGTTAGCCGTCGGAAAATCTGACGACAGCGAATAGATGCAGTCAGCGAACCTGAGGAAGCGAGCAGTTCATGCGGTATGGTATCGTCGTGCAGTTTTTCCCGGAAAAAGGCTACGGATTCATCCGCCCGGACCGGGGCGCGGAAATCTTCTTTCATATTACGGCACTCGGCGCTTGCCAGCCCCCCCCACTGATCCAGCCTGGACAGGCAGTCAAATATGAACTTGTCCCTGGAACAGAACCGAAGCCGGCTCGCCGCAAACGCCGAATGGATGACGAACCGCCACCGCAACCGACCGAGCGGCCTCGAGCCCAATTTGTGGAGTTGATCGACCGAATTCCGGGTGGCCTGCTGAAAGAGACGATTCCGAGCGGGCGGCCGATGCATCCCAAATCGCGAAGACGGAAGCCGACCTGGCGACGCGGGAAGTCGGAGCCACCGCAGGCCGGCGATGGTGAGAAACAATCGGAGAACTGATCAGCACGCTATCGCGCCGATCGCTGCGTGCTCCAGCCCTCGAAAACTTTGGAAACTTCGAAAACCTTGGAAGGAATTTTCGATGATTGTCGTTATCGACCGGTTGCGCCGATCTTTATGGACCCGCGGGTTACCGGGCCTCGTCACCAGCATCGCGTTCCTCGTGTCACAGTCGCTCGAGGCACCCGCAGTTGCCGGTGAAGCGACCCCAATCGGCTCGCGACGGGAGCTGTTTGTGGATCGCGCTTTGATCGATCGCATCGACGGTTTGCGGTTGCAGCTGCACGAACCGCGCGATGAAGGGGTCGTCTTGCGCTTTGATCAGCCGCATGAAGGACCGTTCGCCGGCTATTCGACGGTGATCCGGGACGGCGACAAATACCGGCTCTACTACCGGGGCATCTCTCAGGCGGGGCTTGATGGCAGCGAACACGAACGGACCTGCTACGCGGAATCGAGCGACGGCATTCAATGGATCAAGCCGAAACTCGGCCTGTTCGAGTTCCAAGGCAGCAAACAAAACAACCTGGTGCTGGCCAACGCGGCACCGGTGACCCACAATTTCTGCCCGATGCTCGATGCGCGGCCGGGCGTGCCCGCGAGTGAACGGTACAAGGCGATCGGTGGTACGGGCGATAAGCTCTTCGGATATATCTCACCGGATGGCATCCGCTGGCAGCGCATTCGCGACGAGCCGTTGATCAGTTCCAAGGATGTTCCGGTTCCACACACCCATCTATTCGATTCGCAGAATCTGGCATTCTGGTCGGAGCTCGAAGGTGCCTACGTCTGCTATTTTCGCGTCTGGGATGGACTGCGGCGCATCGCGCGGACCACCAGTACCGATTTTCGCAGTTGGACGCCCGCCGTGCTGATGCGGCAGGTCCACGATGACGGAATCCACGGCAAGCGTCCGGCTCCCGAAGAGCATATTTACACGAATCAAACTTCACCGTACTTCCGTGCCCCGCATATTTACGTCGCGATCGCCGCGAGGTTCTTCGAGGGACGGCAGGTGCTTACGGACGACGAGGCCCGAGCCATCCATGTCGATCCGGCCTACTTCAAGGATACCTCGGACGCGATTTTGATGACCTCGCGCGGTGGCGGCAGCTATGACCGTACTTTTCTGGAAGGGTATATCAAGCCAGGCATCGGTGCACGCAACTGGGTTTCCCGCACGAATTATCCGGCGTTGAACATCGTGCAAACCGGGCCGCACGAAATGTCGCTCTATGTGAATCAGGATTATGCGCAGCCCACGGCCCATCTTCGGCGCTACTCGCTGCGGCTGGACGGATTTGCATCGGTACGCGCCGGAGCGGTCGCGGGAGAACTGATCACAAAGCCCATGGTATTTACCGGCAATCGGCTGGGGCTCAATTTTGCCACTTCCGCCGGTGGCTCCATTCGCTGCGAGATTCAGGACGCCGACGGCCTGCCCATTCCCTCCTTCACGCTCGATGCCTGCCGAGAACAGATCGGCAATGAAATTGAACGCACCGTTTCCTGGCGGGAGGGCAGTAACCTATCCTCCCTGGCGGGAAAGTCCGTTCGGCTGCGTTTCGTGCTGCGCGACGCCGATCTTTTCGCTTTCCGATTCAGCAGTCCGGATCCCTGAAGGGACGGGCGGCTGGGAAGATGTGAATCGTTCAAGCCGGGAAGATCGAATCGCTGATCGTACCCGTGCTATCGGAGAACGCATCGACTTCAACGCCCAGCGCTCGCAGGATGCTCAGATAAACGTTGGACATTCTGGTTTCAGCCCGCTTCCAATAGGTGCCGTGCTTCAATCCCATCGCGCCTCCGCCTGCAATCAGTGTCGGCAGATTTGTCGGGTTGTGGGTCGTGCTCGCGCCGCTGCCAAACATCACGATCGTGTTGTCCAGGACCGAAGTATCCGGATCGCGATATTCCTGCAACCGTCCCAGGAAATGAGCGATCTGCTCGCTCAGGAACAGGTCGTATCTGGCGAACGCTAACTGGCCATTCTTGTCCTCGGCATGCGAAAGATAATGATGCGTGTTGTTGAGACCAAGCTTGAGCGGAAACGTGTCACTGATCCCCATGCCGTCCTCGCGGTTCAGCATGAACGCCACCGACCTTGTGATATCGGCATCGAACGCCAGCGCGATCAGATCGAACATGTTGCGATAGTAGTCGCGAGGTTCTCCCTCCGATGTGACGTTCAGATCGAGATGGGAATAGTCTTGTGTTTTCAACGGCACATCGATCCACTTTTCGGCCACCTCCAGCCGGATTTCGATTTCGTTAAGTGCCGTCAGGTATTGATCGAGTTTTTCCCGATCGGACTTCCCCAATTGTTGCTGCAACGAACGAGCGTTGTCGACGACCGCGTCGACAAGTCGCATACGACGCTTCAACTGCTCGCGCTGCTGCACCAGCGACGCGGTATCCGCCCGGAACAGGCGATCGAACACCCGGCGTGGATTATTCTCCGCGGGGATCGGTTTGCCTTCCAGGTTGTAGGAGATCGTGCCGGTCCGTGAAAGGAACCCTACTCCCGCATCGATCGACAGCACCAGCGACGGCTGGCGGCAATGCTGCCGGGTGTGCATGGCAACAACCTGGTCAACTCCCACGGTATTGAAGGTGCCCGGCTTCGGGTCATGCAGCGGCGCGCCGGTCAGCCACATATCCGAACAGATATGGGGATCGGCCTTCAGTCCGTTCGGATGGTGCAAGCCGCCCAGGAAACTCAATTGATTTCGAAACGGTACCAGCGGCCGGGTCGAAAGCCCGAACTCGAACTGGGGTCCCTCCTTCGTGGGAAACCAGCTCCACTCCGGTATCTCATGGGCGGCCTTTGGCAGCGACATGCCATTGGCCGTGTAGAGGGCGCAGAATCGGCGGGGCGAACGCTGCGAAGGGTTGAGTCCCATCGCTTCCAGGGCGGGCAGTACCAGCGTCGCGCCGGCGACTCCTTGGAGAACTGATCGTCGTGTCAACTGTCTGAGCGTCGCCATGCCAACGTCCCCATTCCAGTCGGCATTTGGGGACGAGGCCGTCGATTCGGCTCCGCCCGTCGTTGCTCGACTCGAGTCTACTACTTCAGAAAAATGTTCCCGGAAGCGACGAATCGCAGCGGGTACGCTGCGGGAAGATCGCCAGCCCGCAATTGTAGACTCCTCGACCAAAGTACCTCAAGCTCATCCCGGTCCAACTTTCGCCCGACCGCCTGATCGCACGGTCCCGTGTGGCCATTGGGGAGGGATCTCCGCGGCCCGTTCCCGTCTGCAACTGGGGACCATCAGGAGTTCAAGTCGGTGATGGTTCCCTGGGGTGTCACGTCCACGCGTAACGCGGCTGCCCACGAGGGCGGCCGCCCGTTCCAACTCGACAGCCGCAAGCCGAGCGTCCCTTTCAGAGAACTCGCAAGCAAAGAGGCCCGGTTCGCGATGCTCGCACGGAGCAATCCAACCCAGGCAAGAACATCTGTTTGCTTTGGCGCAGAAGGACATCGACGACTCACCTGGACCTGAAATTGAAAAATCCGATTGTCGTCTCAGCCTGCCCGCTCACGGAAAACTGCAGACGCTGCGCCAGCTCGAAGAGGCCGGAGCGGCAGCAGCGGTCTTGCCGTCGCTGTTCGAGGAGCAGATCGAACACGAAGAGTCACAGATCCACAGTCTTTACGAGTTCCAGGCGGAATCGTTCGCGGAGTCGTTGTCGTACTTTCCCGAAATCGGTGACTACCCTACGGGAACAGATGAGTACCTGAAGCAGATCGAGATTGCTAAACGGGTCGTCTCAATACCAATAATCAGCAGCCGCAACGGCACATCCGACGGCGGCTAGTCGCGGTACGGGCGGCGGATGCAGGACGCCGGCGCAGACGGGCTGGTTCTCTTCAACCGCTACCTCGACCCCGACATCGATCTCGATGCGCTGCAGGTGCAGCCGCCGTTGACGCAGGTGCTGGACGGAATGACGAACTGGCTGGAAACCGGCGAATACGCGTCGGTCGAAAGGCAAAAGGCAGTATGAGCTGGGGCAACTGCCCCGACCCGGGCGCCCTGCAGCGCGCCAACTCTATGAAGGCCCTGATTTCGTTCACGAGTCAGGAGTGACGCGGTCTCCGCGTCAACAAATCGACTCATTGGCTTGAATTTTTCGGACCAGATCGTCTGCCATCGACTCCAGATCAAAATGCGGCCGCCAGCCCCAATCCGTTCGCGCAGCGGAGTCGTCGAAGGCGATCGGCCAGCTCGATATGAGCCGCGTCGTATCCAGGTCTGGATCGAAACGCAGTTCGGCGCGAGGCAGTCGGTGAACGATCGCGGCGGCAAGTTCGCGTGCCGTCGGTGACAGCGCCTGGATGTTGTAGACCCGTCGCGACAAGCGGTCGGCAGGGGCGTCGAGCAAGCTCAAAATGGCCTGCACTACGTCTGGCAGGTAGATGAGCGATGGTTGGGTTTCCGGTGCGACGCGAAACACGAAACGTCCCTTCGTCACCGCTTCGATGAACGCTCGCGAGGCATAAGCGCTGGCCGCTCCGGCCGGCGCGTAGGGCGATACGACAACCGGCAGGCGCAGGCAGCGAAAATCGAGGCCGTGCCGTTCGTGAAAGTAAACGCCCAGCCGTTCGACAGTCGCTTTGCAGACGCCATACAAGCTGGTCGGCCATTGAGGCTGGTCGTCGCCAATCAGCGACGGCAATCGACCGCCGAACGCAGCGACGGAACTGGGAAAGAAAAACTGGCGCACGCCGTATCGCAGGGACGCCTCCAGCAGATCGAACGTGGCGTCGGTGTTGATCCGCCAGGCCACCGTTCGGTTTAACTCGGACGACCCCGAGAGCAGCGACGCCATGTGCACCAGCACCAGATCGCCGGCGGCCCCTTCGCGGTCGCAGTCCAATTGGCGGAAGAGGCGTTGTACTTCATCCGGTTGCCTCAAGTCGCCGCGTAGAAACTCGCACCCGGCCGCGACCGGAGCAACCGGTCGCTCCGCCGCGTCGAACAGCACGATTCGCGCCGATCGCCCCGCCAATGCGTGCGTCAGGCGACAAGCCAAATTGCCGGCTCCGCCCGTGATCAGATAGGTCGTTGGCATCGAAATCGTCGACGGATCAGTTCGAATTCTTGACAATGATGGGCGGAATTTCGGCGCCGGTCGCGTAGAACTTCATCGAGATCGAATTCACACAGTGGCGGGTGTTTTTCCTGGTAAACCCTTCGCCCCGAAAGACATGGCCGAGGTGGCCGCCGCAATTCTTGCAGACGATTTCAGTGCGGAGTCCGTCGATATCGGGCACGTGCCGAACCGCTCCCGAGATCTCATCGTCAAAGCTCGGCCAGCCGCAATGGCTCTCGAACTTGTCCTCGGATCGATAGAGCGGCGCGTTGCAGCGGCGGCAAACGAATGTGCCGGCATCGTGCAGGTCGGTGTACTCGCCGGTAAAGGCACGCTCCGTCCCTTTATGCAAGATCACTGCGGCTTCCTTGGAAGTGAGCTGGTTATACTCGCGATTGTCGGACGGTTCCGAACCGGTCGCATCGTCCATGGGAGTCTCCTCAGGGGCTGTCTTGGTACGGGATTCGGCGACGCTGGTCGGTACTGCGTCAGGTGGCGCGGACAGGCTGCAGCCAACCGCCACAACCAGAATCAGGCCGATGGTCGACTTCAGCAACGATTTTGAATCGAGCGGCATTTTCGAGTCACCTCCTTTGATCTTCGAGATACAGTTTGCCTCAAAATTGAGTCCAGAGCAACGCCGCGCGCAGCCTGAAAGATTGGAATGGAATCGTTTCTTCATCACGAATGATGGTACGATTCAGGTTGGCGACAATTTTCATTCAAGAGTCCGTAGAGTGAAGTAGCGACCCAAACGATGAGCCTATCTTTTTATCGCCTGACGGTTTTCGTGTCTTTGCTGCTCGGAATCTGTCCATGGGGCCTCGGCGGCGGTCCGGCGGATGGCAATCCACGCACAGTCTACTTTACCGTCGGCGATGCCCAGGACTTGCTCGAGTTCCCGCCGATGGATTCGCGGGCTTCGATCGCTACGCTGATGGAGACTCTGCAGGTTCAGTGGCAAATTGAACGTATCTGGTGGCGCGGCGGGCAGGATGAAATCTGGGGCGAAGAATTCGTCATCCGTCCCGAAAACCGACTGTTCGCCAAGATCTGGGACTGGTGGCGTGACCTGCAGTATCGCAAAGTCGGCACCAATCGCATCGCAGTCGACGAGGCTCACAAGCGGGGCATGAAGATATACCTCACCTACGGGCTGTTCGACAGCGGCTCCCAGGCGGACGCCGGCTATTCCGGGTTTCCGTACGCGGTGGAAGACAAGCTTCGTGTCGAACATCCCGAGTGGGCGCCGGTCAATCGGTGGGGTACCTGGCGGCAGGGCGGTCCGATTGAATTCGCTTATCCCGAAGCACGTCGGAAAATGGCCGACTATTTGACGAAGTATGTCGTTGACGGCGATTACGACGGGATCTCATTTTTGACGTATGCCGAGAACTTCTCCATGCGCTACGAAGACGAGTTCGGCTACAACGCTCCGATCGTGGCGGAATTCCAGGAAAAGTACGGCGTCGACATCCGCAAAGAGGCTTTTGACAAGGAAGCGTGGCGGCGGATTCGCGGAAGGCATCTGACCGAGTTTCTGCGATTGCTGAAGAAACAACTTGCGGCTCACGGCAAGCAAGTTGCAGTCTGTGTACATGGCCAACAGCCGGAAAAGCCAATTTTGTGGAACATTGACGGCGGCGTGCCGACAGCCGGGAACTTCCGCTGGTCGATCGAGGAATGGCTGAAAGGAGACGTGGTCGATGAAATCTGCATCTACACGCCCGCCGCAGAGGATGTGATCGAGCGGCTGATGCACCAGGTTCGCGACAGGAAGTCGTCCGTGCGATTGTCGGTGCATCGCAGCCGCGGCGACCTTCCGGCGAAGTTGCCAAGGGTCATGTTTCTGGGGCGCGAAATCGAGAGCGGCTACGCAAGCGACCATTGGATCGACTACCCGGACGAAAAGCTCGACCCGGAGCCGGTCACCGGTCTGTATGGAGACGACGTGTACGCGCGCCGACGGGTGGTCACGCTGGCGCTTAAAGGAAAACAGCCGCTGACCGCGGCGCAATTGACCATGGCGTTGAAAGATCCTGATCTCTACGTCCGCCGCACGGCGCTGCGCACGATCGCCAGGCATAAAGTGCAAGGGTTGACCAACCATCTGATTGCCGCGTTGGAGGATCCGGGGATTACCGTCAAGTGCCTCGCGGCGGTGGCGCTGGGGGACGTTGGGGACCCTGCGGGGATTGAGGCTCTCTTGTCAGCGGCTTTCCGGAACGAAGGCATGTTTCAGCTCCAGGATCGCGCCGTGGCCGACGCGTTGAAGAAGTTCGTGGCGGTCGATGCAAACCGTGCCGTGGTGACGGAGACCCTCGTGCGGCAACTGTCGAGCGACAATCTTCTCTCGCGCGAATTGACACTGTACTATTTCACGTTGATCGGCGCGCCGGCGAGCCCCGACGTCGAGCGGTTATTGAGTCATATCGTTTTATACGACGAAAGTGATGCGGCTCGCGAATGGGGCGTGGTCAACTTGCGCAGCAGTTTCGGAGCAACCAGGGCTGTGACGCAAACCATCCGCACCGTAATGCATGAAGACAAGTCACATGCCGTGCAGGTGCGGGCCGCCTCGTCCTTCGCGACCATGACCTCCCGCTTGCCGGCCGATGACCCGGCGCGCGCCGCCGCGCTGGAGGAACTGGTTCTGTTTTTCCGGCAGTACGGCGACGGTTCTCAGCGCACGGACCGCGACTGGGGCTGGCGGCTGCTGGGGAATGGCCTGCTGGAGTTCGGTCCCGCGGGCGAGTCTGTGCTGAATCGGTTGATGGCCGACGCGAAAGATCGAACTCTCTCCGACCGAGCTTGGCGCGTGCTCTATTTGAAGCAGGGGGACAAGTTCTTCCCGGTCACGGAAGCCGAAGATGTCGCCGCTCACCAGCGGCATCCGTGGGCACGTTGATGCCGCATCTTGCACGGAGGTTACCCGCTTTCGGCCGCACTGCTGGCGCTAGCTATCCATGATCGTCGTAAACGACCGCAGCCGGCCGCTGCTGAAAACTCCTGTTCTGAATCGGGTTTCCCGCCGCGAGCGGCGGATCTGTCCGGTCGCGATAACCGAGGCTAGAAGAGGAATGGCGTCCGATCGGACGACCTTTCTGCAAACCGTGTAGAAAGCGGCGACCTGCGCGCCCCAGCGACGGCTCGAACGTCTGAATACCCTGCCGCAACCCGTTCAGTCACTTGAAAAATCGGCAGGCCCGGATCATGGGACGAGTTGTTTCGCCGATTTACGGGGCGAGTCGTTTGAGCTCGACTTTGCGGAATTCGATGGGGTGACTTTCCGATTGGAGCGAGATCGTACCACGGTCGAGTTGTTTGGGTTGACTTTCCAGTAACTTCTTAGCGGATGGGTCGTTTTCATCGAGTTGGGGCTGGTTGTATTCGAGGACCACTTTGCCGTTGATGATATGCCGAATCAGATCATTGCCTCGAACCTCCAACTCGACCTCTACCCATTGATCCCCGTGGTAGGTGTCGGACTTCGAGTTCGTGCAATGTCGGGTGATGAGTTTTCCATCCATCACGACATGGGTGCCTGGCGTGCAGAGGTTGGCGGTCGGTCGGTCCCCTTGCCCGGTGCCGCCGAGGAATTGGGCTTCGATCGAAGCGGGAAAATCCTGGTTCAGGTCCATCGATTCGGGGGTTTGGCCATGCAGCATAGCGCCGCTATTGCGCACGGCCCAACCTGGTCCCCCGGCGCACTGGTTGCCGACGAATCGATATTCGACGCGGAGGATGTAATGGGAGAAAGTCTCTTTGTAGAAGAGGTGTCCGAACTTGCCATCGAAGTTGGAGTACTGATCGTAGGCCACCTTGAGCAATCCATTTTCGACGCGGAACGTGTTACCCCAATTCTCGCCGGCTGGGTGTCCTTTGAGTTTAGGCGTCCAGCCGTCGAGGTTTTTTCCATTGAAAAGCTGAATCCACTCCCCGGCGCCATCCTTCTTGCTGGTCTGCTCCGCAACCGCGTCGTCCGCGGCCCGCGCCACGCGGGTCGGATCGAGTATCTTGAGTGGGACGGCTAACGCGGCGATAGTCAGGGCGACGAGAAAGCGGGTGGAATAAGTCATCGTGTTGTCCATGTTGGGATGGGCAAGTCGTTGCCGGTCGAGACGGGCCGATCGAACGCGATTCACCGGGGTTCACCATTGTAGCGGAGTTTCGAGTGGATTTGCGAGAGGCGCTGCTTCACGCCAGGATTTCTATAGGAGCAGCGGTCAGTAGCGACGGAAAACGGGTGTGGGACAGTTCGAAAGACAGGCCCGCGCGAGCCTGGGATTGGTCGGCAAACGATGGTGGTCGAACCACGCACGAATTGAGCAGGTGGGCACCTATCCACCAGCTTTTCACCCGATGGATCTCGACTGGCCAGCTGCACAACCCTTGGTTCGCTGGCAAGACCTCACTTCTTCAGAAAGATGTCGCTGTGCACAATGAATCGCAACAGATCCGCGGCTCGATAATCGCTGGCCCGCAATTCCGCGATTGCGCTTTCCAGCAACTCCAGTTCATGGAAGCTCAGCTCGCGTCCGACGGCGTAGGTGGCAAGGTGCTTGAGAAAACTGAATGCGATTCGGTCCTGCCGCTTGCCAATCAGGTAGTCGCGTAATTCGTTCCAACCATTCACGACGGTTCCGTCCGGCAACGTTGACGGTATCGGGGGCACTCCCGGATTGCGAAGCAGGCCTCCCGCGTCAAAGTCTTCGAACGGCAATCCCCAGGGATCGATCCCGGAATGGCACTTCGCGCAGCCGGGTTGATTGCGGTGCAACTCGAGTTTTTCGCGCAAGCTGAGCATCCCACCGGGATCATCACGCAATTGAGGAACGTTGGGAGGTGGATCGGCGGGCGGCTCGGCGATGATCTTGCGGGCAAACCATGCGCCCCGTTTGATCGGGTTCGAATGTCGGCCGTCGGACAATCCGGCCAGGACGCCGGCCTGCGCAAGGATCCCGCCGAGTCCCGGCCCTTGGTGTGTGAGCGGCACGAAATCGAAGCCGCTCTCACAGTGGTCGCCCAGATTGTAGTAGCCGGCTACCACCTCGTTGGCCAGCGTGAAGTCGGCGTCAATCAGTTGCCGCAGCGGCCGGTTGTGCCGCAACAAATAGCTTACGAACTTCACAGGTTCTTCAAGGAGCTGCGTTTTCACGTCCCGGGTCAACTTCGGAAACTTCTGGATGTCCACCGCCAGGACATTCAGCTTGTCCAGGCTCAGCCATTGCGTTACGAACTCGCGCATGCCCTGTTCAAATCTCGCGTCGCGCATCATCCGATCGATTTGTGTGTCGAGTTGCCCGGATAACGTTCCGCTACCAGCCTGTTTCAAGAGCTCGTCGTCGGGCATACTGTTCCAGAGGAAGTACGACAGCTTGGATGCCAGTTCGAACGGGCTGAGTTCTTCGGGCTGCGGAGTCACGCTATCTTCGATCAGGAACAGGAATTGAGGCGAGGTCAGGACGACCAGCAGCGCGTCCTTGATGCTGCGCTGAAAGTCGCCCTGCTCTGCCAGCGATTGCGATTGAACGGCGAGTAGCCGGTCCAACTCGTGGGCGGTGACCGGCCGGCGGAAGGCGCGCGTGGCGAACGACTCCAGGATCTCTCTGGCGTAGGTCGTGGGTTCGGCGGCGTGGGGCGATTCAAGAAAGATGCGCCGGTGTGATTCCGGTGGCCACTCCCGGAAGTACGGCCCTTCAAACTCGACCGAGCGGATCATCAGCCGCGGCATGTCGCGCCCGTCGGTATACTCGCTGCGGATTCCAATTTCGTGGATTCCGGCGAGGTAGTTCACGTTGTCCGGCTCGACGTCGGGACCGGGAAAATCGCGGATCGAGCCTTGAAAGACATATTCCCGCAAGTCCGACCCGTTGACGCGCTGGGGCGTGCCAATTCGCGTCATCGTGCTGCCACAATCGCGACGCAGGCCGAGATAGGCGCCCAGCGAAGGAACGCGACGTTCGAATGCCTCGAATCGGCGGGCCAGGGAACTGGCTGGATCGAGCCGCTGGAAAACGAAACGACGAATTCTCGCCTGCTCTCCCTGCAGAAACTGCAGCGGCTGTTCGCCTTTTCCAAGCCGCACCAGAAGAAACGCCGCGGCAAGAAGTGGATCGGCGGAAGGGGTTCCACCTTCCGCAAGCGGCTTCGCCGCGGGCTGACCAGCAAAGACCCGCCCCCCCAGGCGAAACGCCAGCAAACCCGGCGCATTCCCCGGGGCAAAATGCATGTCCACCTGATAAATTCCGTCGGCCGGAATTTCGAACGTGGTATTGGAAAAACCGGCCGGATCGTCGCGGGCCACGACGATCGCATCGGGACTGCTAGTGGTCGAGGCCCCCGGCTCCAACAGCAGGCCATCATCGTATCGCGCGGCCCGCACTCGCACTTGAAAATCTCCTTCGCCGGGAAGTTGCCTCAGCGAGATCTTGAAATTTGCCATCGGGCCATACGTGTTCGACTGGCCAAAAATCTCCGGGCTGGGGATCGCCGGACGCAACGCCAAACCGTTCGGCAAGACACGGAATGCCTCGCCCTTGGGGTAACCTGGCGTACCGCGCATGCAGGCAAAGACCACATGATAGATGCTGTCGTACTTCCTCCAACCGCGTACGGTGTCGTTGCCCGCATAACCTTCAATGAAATCGTAGGCGGTCCGCATGCGAACGGACTCGAAATCAAATGGCTTGGCGGGACGAGGTTCCGTCACGACAAAGTCAGCATTATTCAGCAGATCGCTGTTGGCACCGAGCACCAATGCTTCAGGGCAGGGCGTCGGATTGATCGCCGTGCCAAGCTCCATGCGAAAACACTGAATGTGAGGTCGCGACGCGGGATCGACGAGACTGCGATCGATCGCCTGCTCCACAATCTGAAAATACGATTCCGCCTGGAGCGGCGACAAGATCATCGATTGCGAGTTATTGGTGAATCCGTCGCGCGAAAGGGCGTCGGGGGGCAGCGAATCGGTGAGGTCCTCGTCCAGTGCGAGGAGGTCACGCAGGGTGTTGCGATATTGAGCGACGGTCAGCCGCCGCGCCGCACCGTTGCGGCTTCGATCCTTTCTGCGGGCATGATCGAGCGTATTCTCGATCCAATGTACTGCCTGTTCCCGTTCGCTTGGGTCCGGCTGCGCTTCGTCCGCGGGAGGCATGGAACCTTCCTCGAGCTGCCGCAACACGCCTTTCCAGACGCGCAACTGCGGCTCGTCGGGATCGGGGCCCAATCGGTCGATGCGCACGCCGGACTTCGTGACCGATTCGTCGTGGCAGCGCGCGCAGTATTTATTGAGGAAAGGCGAAATCGCAAGTCGAAACTGGTCGGCCCGGGCAGCGGCCAGGTCTTCGGCCACTTTCGTATCCGCATCCCGATTGGCCTCCCGGTCGGTGTCCTTAGCGGCGTCTTGCGCTTGAATGCAACCGCCCGGTACGCAGGCAACGAAGGATGCGATCCAAGCGACGAACGTTGCCGCGTGCCGGCACCGCGGAGCGGCGGCGTGCAATTGCAAAAGTCCGCGTTGCGATGGAGAATGGCCAAAGGCCGTGCGATCGTTCATTGCCAGGTAGCGGTGGGGCCCAGGAGGTTACGTTTTCTGCGGCCAAAAGGCAGGAGTCCGCAGTATAACCGCGCGGGTTGCGTTTGTTAACGCGCGACCGACACCAGGTCGCTTGTCAACGACCGGCGCGAAGGGCGTTGGGCTGCGCGTTAGCCGCCTCCGGTGGGGCCGAAGCACCCAGGCCCAGGTCTCCCCAGTCGTACTGCTCGTCCGCGGGTTGCGTCGCCGATGCCTGTACGACAGGCGATTTCCCGTTCGTCCTCAACCGGTTCGACGGTTGTCCAGAGTTGTGCCGCGCCTGCGGGCCTTCCTGGGCGCCGTGGTCCGGAGCCCGTTGGCCTTCGTCTGGCCCGGGAAGGTCCTGGCGAGGTCGGCCGGCCGGCGATGGCACGCCCGACTGCGGACGTTGAATGTTCTCCATGCCCTCGGCATGCGATTCGACGCCCACGCCGCTTCCCATTTCCTCGCCCGGCCCGCGACTGACGACGCTTGGACGAGTATAGCCATAATTCAAGTAGTAGCTGGCGTCACGCTGCCGAGCCTGACCCACGGCATCCCAGTATGCCTTCGCCGGCCAAGGTCCCTCCGCCAGTTGGATGCCGTTATGATCGAGCAGCGTCCCTTTGCGATAATGAACGTTGGCCAACGACTTGTTGTAATTCACCAGAGACTGGTAGTAGGCGACCTGGGCCTGTGCCCGGCGGCGCTGAGCATCGAGAACCAGATCGGCCGTCGCGGCGCCAAACTCCTCTTTCGCTTCGTTCGCCTTGAATTCATCTTCCGCCGCGATCAGGTAGCCAAGGTTCGACTGGGCAAGGTTGTAATCGGCGTCCAGATTGCGAATCGCTGTCGCCATCAGATGGGATTGATTCAATTCCATCTCTTCCAATTGGGCCTTGGCTCGAGCCAACTGCAGTTGGGCGTTGCGGATGCCAGCCAATTCCCGCCTGGCGCCCAGTCGAGGCGGCAAGAAGGTCAGTCCAAAGCTGGCCTCCTGATAGTCGCCTTCAAACAATTCGTCGAAGGCCGTCGACCCAGGCGTAGGAAAATTAAGGCCGTTCCGGCTGGCATTCATTAACTCATCACCGCGGCCCAGCCAGCGATACAACCAGGTGGCGTTGATCTGTGGCAACAATTGATTGCGCGCCGATACCAACTCCAATTCACGCTGCTTGATGCGCCACTTCTGTTGCCGCAATTCGGCGCTCTTGAACAAAGCCTCCGCATGAATATCGTGCCATTGAAAATCGACGCGAGCGACCGTCGGAGCATCCTTGGGTCGAATCAACCGGCCGTCCGTGGATGCCAACCCCATCAACCACCGCAAGCGGTTCTCGGTGCTGTAAAGATCGCGCAGCGCCGATTCGGCCGAAGCACGGAACTGAAAAAACTGGCCGCGGGCCTGAGCCTCTGCTTGCGCCTCGCCCCCCTGGGCACCGGCGAGGTTCTTCTCGTGAATGATATTCCACGTCCCTCGAGTCGTATCCCGGCCGATCCGGGCCGCCTCCAGATTGCGGAAAGAAAAGTGCAGATCCCAATAGGCCGTTTCAACGTCCAACAACAGGTTGCGAACGGCCGCTTCAAAATCGGCGATGCTGATATCGGTGTTGATACGGGCCAACATAATGGGAAGCCGATTAATCTGGACGCCGCTGCCGCGACCCAATGGAACGATTCCTTCGATCTCCAGTGAGGAAATCCAGTCTCCCGGAATCGGACGCGTGGCCAACGACTGGTTGTTCCAGTTGAAATCGGTTCTGCTGCGAAACGTCGTGACGTTACCAAACGCGGACTTCTTGCTGATCGCCGCGGTGAAGTCGCTGTCGTTCTGCTGGAAGAACGAGGGCTGGAAGGCCGCGAATGCACCGGCGAAGTTTTGTGGACGATCGGTTTTGTTGTAGGTGCCGCTCACAAACGGCTGCGCGTCAAAGTCGGACAGCGCATCCTCGACCCCGGTGGGATTCGTGGACCGATCGATCCCGCCGCTCGGCGCCTGGACGTTGCCCGAAGCGCCGACCAAACGCGTCTGCCCCGAGGTCTGTGATTCGGTAATCGAAGGATCAAATATTGTCGACAACGTCGTGACGCGCCCGATCAAGGCGTCGGAGAACCCGAAGTTCCCCTGAATTGAACCGGCGTTGCGAATCACTTTACTGTTCTGCAACGCGATACCAACGCACTCTTCCAGGGTCAGATCCCACATCTCCTGCACGTCAGGATTGCTGACGACAAACGGGTGCATTGCCTGTTCAACCTCCGCGAGCCGCGGCTGGTCGTAGTCGGGGTGCTCCACCTGTGTCGCACTATCAAGGTAATGCGAGAGATCTCCGTCATCATGGAAGTAGAACGGCTGCATCGGGTGGCATCCGGAAAAGACGGAAGCCATCACCAGCAACACCACCACGTACGGCTTGGTTTTCTGGATCATCGATCGTCCCTTACCTGGCTCATTTCGAACGCAGGTGCGTTCATCAAAGGGGAACCAACTGGTTTCCAGCCTGCGGCTGGCCCGTTACGTGTCCATCAAGGCCCCCCTTGACGACTGCGCAGTGAAACGCGCGAAAGGCGCACGTTCTACCGAGAACAATCGGTTGCCTAGGTATCGACCGCAGGCAACGTTAACTTTGACAAATCGGAATAATCTTGAGAATTTTCCCAGCAGGTACAATCAGCCAAGTCTTCCCAGATTTCCCCAATTACCTTGATTGGCTCGCCAATTGGCCGCGCTTCGCAATTGTTAGACAGCTTGCGGGTGGGAGACGGGTTTTGGAGTTCGGTTTTCGGGTCGAAGCTGATTTGCGGGGCCCCGCTGTGCGCAAGTAACAGTCCTCCCTTCTCCACCGGTATGTCCGGGGGAGAAGGGCCGAGGGGGCCCGGAAAAACGTGGCGCAATGCTACCGGTCTTTTCGCGACAACGGGACGCCCTGGGCACTCGGCTATTTACGCGCAAGGCTATTTTCATCACGGTTCGTTCAAACTGACGGCATTGTCCGACTTTTTATCAGCCCCAACTGGAAGACCCCACCACGGCTGGAAGCCCCCGGCACGGCTCAATCGGGGACAAAGGCCATCCGCCACACCTGGTTCTGTGCTACAAATTCGACGGTGCCGCGAATTCGAGTGCCCGTGAGCGCGGCATGCCAATAGTCGGGGAGATCGACCAGCAAGCGAAACTCCCCCTGGTCGATTCGAGTTACGGCGCCGCGCTGGCCTGTCAGCGGCCCCTGGTAGTCAAGGTAGACGGCACGATGGTCGTCGAGTCGACGACAGGGACCGCGAAATTCCATGCCCGGATCCGCAAGTTCCGGTACGCTCCAGGTTCGCAGCGGCGATCCAGGTTGGGATTCAAACATCCAATCGAAATGGAACGAGCCATCATCCAGATCGTGCCGCAAAATGGCGAACCGCAGCATGTTGGATTTCGCCCGATCGAGTGAGCTCACAAATCCTCCCCGCTTCGCCGCTCCGCCGAAACCTGGTACAGGTTTCAAGGACGCAGGACGGTGAGTTCGGTGCTTTTGGAAATGCCGACGGGGTTTTGTCGGCTGCGCGCTTGTACTTCGATCGTGAAATTTCCGGAATCGCTGGCGGAACAGGTGACGGTGATGCGTCGAGTCGCGGAGCGTCGATCGGAAGCGGGGCCCAGCGTATCGATGGTGGGAAACACCAGCGTTTGAGGGTCCGTAACCGGCGGATAACGATCCTCATTGCGGAATCCAATGACCGACTCCGGTTTGATTCCGGCGGGGAAGCGAATCGCCAGTACCAGATCCCGATCTTCCACGTCGCGCCGATTTGTGATTTCGATGACCAGGTTCGAGGTCTCACCGAACTGGATCGGATTTCCGTTGAGTCCCAGCGTCAACGCGAGGCCGTCCGCGGTTGCCGCTGCGCCGTTTCGCTGCGGATCGTCGCCGCCGGTGTCGCGCGGGTTGTCGCGCCCGGGATCCGGATCGTCGTCTGCAGCAGCGCCACCAGCCGCAGCGCCACTCTCGGCGTCGACGATCTCCAGTTCCGCGCGATCCTCAACGCTCAGATTCGGATTCGCCGTCACTCTCACTCGACAGCTTGATACCTGACTCGGGTTCAGGCACAAACAATCGATGTTGTAAACCTTGCGTTGGCCGGGATAAACAGTTCGCAAGTCCCAGGTAAGGGGAAACACTCCCGGTT
>Ga0194128_10000537_pt1 | contig 69280 bp, 69 predicted proteins | sample TA2KigCa65mmetaG_FD_148650 | JGI IMG/M metagenome (GOLD analysis project Ga0194128, IMG submission 148650) | Freshwater microbial communities from Lake Tanganyika, Tanzania - TA2015037 Kigoma Deep Cast 65m | ecosystem: Environmental > Aquatic > Freshwater > Lake | place: Tanzania: Lake...
TACTCATGCGATCTACTCGACGCTTTTTGATATTTAAACCCCATACGAATATCTCTACTGAATACAACGGGGTCAAGTATGAAATCAATTAAATACTATTTTCAAAGTGCCAATTACTAGGAATGGCACTAATTCAGATTACTAACCAGTCTACAAAGAAGGTAGGCAAGAAATCAACTATTAGATTTACTCAGAGCATTTGCCCCGATTGTAATATGATACTTGATGCAGAAGTCTTTGAAAGAGATGGTAGAGTCTACATGACAAAGACCTGTCCAACTCACGGTGAATGTGAGGAGCTATACTTTGGCTCATATGAGATGTACAAGAAATTTAGCACTTATTGGGCAGACGGAAAAGGTGCTCATGCTCCAAATGTTATGATGGTAGACAAATGCTCATGTCCTAATAACTGTGGATTATGTTCTAATCACTTGTCTCATAGCGGTCTTGCAAACATGATAGTCACAAACAGATGTGATCTTACGTGTTGGTATTGTTTCTTTTATGTTAAGAAAGGACTAGAAGGTGCTTACATGTATGAACCATCACTTGACCAAGTCAGAGCAATGATGAAGACATTAAAGGCAGAAAGACCAATTCCAGGAAATTCGATTCAAATTACAGGTGGTGAACCAATGTTAAGAGAAGATATCGCCAAAGTTATCAAAATAATGAAAGAAGAAGGCGTAGACCATGTTCAGATGAACACTAATGGTATCAGACATGCAATGGACCCAGAAGCTGCACGTGAGGTAAGACTTGCTGGCTGTAACAATCTTTATCTTAGTTTTGATGGTGTGACACCGAGAACAAATCCAAAAAACCACTGGGAAATTCCATATGCACTTGATAGTTGCAGAAAGACAGGCACAACTGTAGTTTTTGTTCCAACAGTTATCAAATCAATTAATGATCATGAATTGGGTGGAATTATTAGATATGCTCAAAAAAACATGGATGTTGTTCATGCTGTAAACTTTCAACCGGTTTCTTTGACTGGTAGAATGGGCAAAACAGAACGTGAAAAGTACAGAATCACAATTCCAGATTGTATCCAAAGAATCGAAGAGCAAACTATTGGTCAGGTCACAGTTGATGATTGGTTCCCAGTTCCAAGTTGCATGCCACTGACGAATGTAATTGAAGCATTTTCAAGCAAACCAAAATACGAATTATCAATTCACTTTGCATGTGGTGCAGGAACATACGTCTTCCAAGATGAAGAAACAAAAGAACTTGTTCCAATGCCACGATTTTGTGACATTCAAGGAATGCTGGAGCTATTTGAAGACAAGGCAGAAGAAATTCGCTCTGGTAAAAACAAATACTTTACAATGCTTGAAGTTGTAAGAAAACTCTCTAGCTTTATTGATAAGAAAAAACAGCCTGCTGGGCTAGATCTAGCAAAAATGTTTGGAAATATCTTGATGAAAAGATCCTTTGATGCAGTAGGCTCATGGCATGTTAAAGGATTATTCCTTGGCATGATGCACTTCCAAGACAAATACAATGAAGATCTTGAAAGATTACAAAGATGTGATATTCACTATCTCACACCAGATCTTAGAATCATTCCATTCTGCGCATTCAACGTAATTCCAGAATGGTATAGAGATCGAATTCAAAAGAAATATTCCATAACTGTTGAAGAGTGGGAAAAAAGAGAAGGCGTCAAACTAGAAGATGGCCTTTATCGAGGTCTTATGCGTAGAGGTGCAGGAGACGAATTAGCAGTTGGTTGTGCAAAAAGTCAGATGATGCACCAAGCACAACAAGCATTGATGTAGATATTATACAAATCATTTAATCTAAGACCTTAATAGAACAGCATTTATTTTTTTGATAGTTGAAACTACTTTTCATCTCACCTAGATATACAGGAGGTATTGGAGGCCATGCTGCAATGCTTGCTAGTAAGTTACGTGATTGCGGATTTGAAGTAGAAATGATGCATGTGCCCCACATCCCAATCAAAAATTTGAAAAATCCTAGTTTTGCCGTTCTTAGTACATTAAAAGGACTGTTTAGTAAAAGAAATTACGACATTATACATGCATTTAATCTTCCATCTGCATTTGCTATGCGTTTTGTAAAAGGAAAAAAGAAAGTCTTGTCAATTCATGGAGTATATAGCGAACAGATAAAAGCTCTACATTCAAGCACAATAAGCGCTATGGCAAATACTACAGAATCTAAAATTTTAAAATGGCCAGATGCACTTACAACAGATTCAAAAGCAACCCAAAGTGAATACAAGAAAAAACTAGGATTAGATTTTGAATACTTGCCATCTCCTCTTGATACTTCCAAATTTGAGAAAATTCCTCAAGCTGAAAAAGTAGAAAATCAAGTAGTGTATGTTGGAAGGAACAGTTATGAAAAAGGAATTGATATTCTAAAAACTGCTGAACCAAAAATAAATGGATACGTTGTATATTGTACTGATCTATTATGGGAAGAGGCGATGAAATTATTAAAATCTTCAAGTGTAGTAGCTGTTCCATCTAGAATTGAAAGTTTGCCTACTACTATCAAAGAGGCATTTTACCTAAAAGTGCCAGTTGTTGCAACCAATGTAGGTGGTATTCCAGAACTAATAACAAACGAAGTTACAGGACTTCTAGTTCCACCAAACGATCCCACTAAACTTGGTAATGCAATAAATCAATTATTAGAAAACAAGGGATTTTCACAAAAACTTGTTGATACTGCTTTTGATTTTGTAATAAAAAATATGACATGGGATGTTGTTTTACCTAAATACATCAACTTTTATGAAAAAATTTTGAATTAATTTTTTGGCATCATTCTTTGCAAACCAGATTTTAAATCTGTAGTAAATTTCCATCCTAACGTTTTTGTGGTCATAGCAGTGTCTGCTTGACTATTTTTAACATCCCCTTTTAGTGGTTCTGAAAATATTAAACCTGCCGATGAAGTTGATAATTCAATCATAATTCGAGCTAATTCTTTGATGGACGTAGCTATGCCAGTTCCAATATTGAAAAAACCACCATCTACTTTACTCTCCATTGCGATAAGATTTGCTTCTACCACGTCATCAACATAAACAAAATCTCTTACTTGCATACCATCTCCATTTATAACCAAAGGTTTTTTCTCATCAAGATTTTTCATAAATTTGGTAATTACGCCAGCATAAGAACCAGTTTGCCCCCTTCCAAAAATATTGAAATATCGTAGTCCAATAACCTTAACCCCTATCTTTGAATATTTTTCAGCAAGAAACTCGGCTTCTAATTTTGTTTGACCATATGGATTAATAGGCTTGCGTTCAAAGCTCTCTTTAATTGGAATTTCTGTAGCATCTCCATAAACACTAGAACTACTGGCATATACTAATTTGAAACCAAACTCCCTTGCTAATTTAAGAATATTTTCAGTACCACGTACATTAACATCATAATATTCTTGCTGCATAAAAAACGACTCTGGCACAACAGTTAGTGCCGCTTCGTGAAAGACCCCATCAGCATCTTTTAAACAATTTTCTAGTTGTTTGTAGTTTCGAATATCAATATTAAAGAACTCAATTTTATCAAAAACACTCTCTAAATCCTCTTTTTTGCCTTTATGCAAGTTGTCTATCACAGTAACATCATGTCCTTTTTTGACTAGATATTTTACTAAATGATTTCCAACAAATCCTGCTCCACCTATAACAATTAGATTCATAAAATATGCACAATTCATGATATCTTTAAGTTTTGGAAACCAATCTGACACAATTTATATAAATTCAATTATAGGCAACGCATTGTTAATAAAAAGAAATCGTTAGGAGAAAAAAATTGGATACCAAGTCAACCATGTTAGCTAATGTACAAAATACTAGACAATTACTAGCATCAAAGAGTATTCGCGTTTGTGTAGTTGGAATAGGTAGAATTGGATTGCCAACCGCATTATCCTTTGCAAATTATGGTCTAGATACAATAGGCGTTGATATTAATGATAAACTGATCGAAATGATTAACGCCGGAAAATACCCTCTAAAAGATGAACCTGGATTCGACACCATATTTGATAACGTTATTAAAAATAAAAAACTAAAAGCAACAAAAGACGTCCAAGAAGCATTATCTAACTCTGATCTTGTAATACTATCTTTACCTACACCCATGAATAACAAGAATATTCCAGATTACTCAGCATTGCTTACTGTAGCTAACTCTTTAAATAATTTCATAAAATCAGGTACTTTGATAGTTGTAGAAAGTACAGTAGAACCTGGCTTTGTGGAAAATGAATTGATTCCACTAATTGAGGGGGATGGTTCACGCATACAACGAGGTATAGATTTTTCAATTGCAGCTTGTCCTGAAACCGCTAATCCTGGCGAAATACTAACTGATTTTAAAAAATTACCTAGAGTAATTGGAGCTATAAATGAAATTACTACAGAAATAGTTTCAGAAATCTACAAGCATGTTTTTAACGTCGAAATCTTAAAGATGCCTAATTGTAGAACTGCAAATGCAGTAAAACTGACAACCAATGTTTTTCGTGATGTAAACATTGCATTTATCAACGAGCTTGCACTTTTATTTGAAAAATTAGATATAGATATAATAAAAGTTTTACAAGCAGCAAGTAAAAAATATAATTTTCAAGTACATTATCCAGGGGCTGGTGTAGGTGGACCATGTTTACCGGTTAATTCATATCAAATGTTAAACTCAGCCAAAAAATTGAACAACTCTATAAAATTAAAATTAGTCGAAAATGCACGCCAAATAAACGAATCAATGCCAGAACACGTTATAGAATTGCTTTCTGATGGATTAAATGAAATAGGCAAGTCAATAAATAGAAGTACAATTGGACTGCTTGGTGCTTCATACAAACCTAATGTAAAAGATATTCAACTCTCACCAATCGAACAGATAATAAAGAAATTAGAAGCACTGAATGCCAAAATCAAAATTTATGATCCATATTTTAAATCACAAAATGTTTTTTCTCATAAAACAGAGGATAGTTTTCTTGATTCTATAATTAATACAGATGCAGCTATTATCGTCACTGCACATAACGAATTTCATAATATAGATCCTACTTTATTTGTAGAAAAAATGACTTCTCCTGTAATTATTGATACTAGAGGCATAATAGACGTCCATGCAGCAAAAAAAGCCGGAATAATTTTTAGAGGAATAGGACGTGGCGGACTATAACAATATCACAAATTATTCCTAGCGAAATAAAATACATTCTTACGTTACGATACAATCCAAATCTAAAATCCATTCTTCCAACATTGAATTGGAAAGACTTTGTGGAAAAAAATCCTCCGGAAAATCTTTTATTAAAAATTGAAAAAATTATTTCTAATACATTAAAAGATGCAATCAACCAATCAAATGTAGTATTATCGCTTAGCTCGGGGATTGATTCTACGCTTATTGCAGCAATTTTACGAAAAGAATTTCCTCATTTAAATATAGAATCCATATCTGTAACTTTTGCAGATAGCATAAACGAGTCTCCAGCAGCAAAAAAAATTGCAGAAAAATTTGAAACGAATCATCATATTTTGTATTTGGATAATTTTCTTTGTGAATTACCAAAAGCAATTAGTGTTGTAAAGCAACCATTCTGGGATTTACATTGGTATTATGTTGTTAAAAAAGCAAAATCACTATCTAATGTATTATTATCAGGTGATGGTGGTGATGAATTATTTGGAGGATATACTTTTCGTTATCAAAAATTCTTATCAATAATTAATCATAATTCATCAGTACAGGATAAAGTTTTGGCTTATTTACAATGTCACGAAAGAGATTGGGTACAAGATCAAGAAAAAATATTCGATAAAAAAATGAATTTTTCGTGGGAAGACATCCATTTAATTTTAAACGAATATTTTACGAATAATCTTCATCCTCTAACTCAAGTTTTTCTAGCAGATTATAATGGTAAACTTCTTCATAATATGATACCACTTTATAATAATATTCATAATTATTTTAAAATTGAAAATATTACACCATTTTTATCATCCGAGTTAATACAGCTTGCTACTCACTTACCAAAAGAACTGAAATATGATCATAATACTAATTCAGGGAAAATAGTTTTACGAAAATTATTACAACAATTCGATGTAAATACACTTGTTACTGCAAATAAACAAGGATTTTCAGTGAATACAGTCAATCTTTGGAAGAATCACGCTCAAAAATTATGTAAATATTACTTAACAAATTCTAGTATTGCAAAAGAACGATGGATAAATCACGAATGGATTAACAAATATCTGGATAATAACAACTTAGACGTAAGGATCATAAACAAATTTCTGGGATTGCTCGCATTAGAAATTTGGTATAGATTATTTATCACAAAAGAAATGAATGAAAATGAACTTTTAACGGTTTAATCATGTAAATTAATTTAAATGCGATTTAATATATCCACGAATTTCCTTGCAATAACTTCCCAACTAAAATTATCTTTTATAAAATTCCTACCTTCTTTTCCCATTTGTTTTGCTTTTTTGGCATCATTTAACAAATCTGCAAGTCTCTCTTTCAATTCAAGTGGATTTCCCTGCGGAACTAAATAACCAGTTATCCCATCTTTAACTAATTCCGGAATACCACCCACTTTTGTAGCAACTACAGGTTTTTCCATTAATGACGCTTCTTGTAAAGTTAATGGCGACATATCAATACCACTAACTAATGCATAGACATCAATCTCACTAAGAAATTTTCTAACGTCATCAGGATATTTTAATTGTCCTAACCATTTGAAATTATCATATTTGCTTAGTATAGGAAGAATTTTGTCTCTGTAAGGACCATCGCCAGCCCAGTAAAAGGTGACATCTGGCATTGCTTCTAATACTTTTGTTAATACAAGCATCTCCTTTGTTTTACCCCAAATTATTGCACTTTGTAAAATTCCTACACATGGATGCTTTAGATTCATACCAGAAACTGCATACCATCGTGAAGGTTCTATACCTTGGTATAACACTTCTGTTTCTTTATTGGGATAATGAGTTTTTACTAAATTTTGTAGATATTTACAGATAGGCAAGATCATTCTTGATCCTTCAAAATTTTCTTTTGCGATTTTATCCCATTTTAATAATGCCAAACGTTTGTGTGGATATTTGTAAAGAGTTTTTCTTGCCCATTCAAGCTCTGTCCAATAATCTCCTCTTAATAATATAAACAAAGGCAATTTTTCCTTTAATGTAGCTAAACCAAAATGTCTCTGTCTATCAATAAAAACTGCATCAGGACTAAATGTATGTAATAAATTTCTGAATTTAGCGTTATTTGTAAACCAATGAGATAGTTTTCTACTGGGAAATCCATCACAATAGTCTGTATCTAATACTAGTTTGTAATTCACACCAAATTTTGTTAATGCGTCGCCAAATTCTTTTAAATGAAATAATTTTGTTGGGGAACCGCCAATCAGCAAATTATGACTCAATTATAATGTAAATAAATGTGATTCATATAAGATATGTTACTAAACTAATTCATCGATATGTATTTAATATATCCACGAATTTCCTTGCAATAACTTCCCAACTAAAATTATCTTTTATAAAATTCCTACCTTCTTTTCCCATTTGTTTTGCTTTTTTGGCATCATTTAACAAATCTGCAAGTCTCTCTTTCAATTCAAGTGGATTTCCCTGCGGAACTAAATAACCAGTTATCCCATCTTTAACTAATTCCGGAATACCACCCACTTTTGTAGCAACTACAGGTTTTTCCATTAATGACGCTTCTTGTAAAGTTAATGGCGACATATCAATACCACTAACTAATGCATAGACATCAATCTCACTAAGAAATTTTCTAACGTCATCAGGATATTTTAATTGTCCTAACCATTTGAAATTATCATATTTGCTTAGTATAGGAAGAATTTTGTCTCTGTAAGGACCATCGCCAGCCCAGTAAAAGGTGACATCTGGCATTGCTTCTAATACTTTTGTTAATACAAGCATCTCCTTTGTTTTACCCCAAATACCAGCTCCCTGAAGTAATCCTACACACGGATGCTTTAGATTCATGCCCTTCACATTATGCCAAAATGAGGGATCTCTACCAGAAATTTGGAGCACTTCAATTGTTTTATCAGGATAATGATCTTTTACTATTTTGGCAAGAAAATGAGATAGAGGCAAAATAACTTTTGCACCTTCAAAACACTTTTCTATAACAAGCATTTTATGCCAAACAGCTATACGACTATGAATGGATTTGTAGATTGTTTCCTTAGCCCACTTACTCTCTTGCCAGACATCTCCCCTTAGGATAACAAAGAGCGGTATTTTTTTCTGCAATACTCTTATGCCAAGTTTGCTTTGTCTATCTAGAAGTACAGCATCAGGTTTGAATTCATTTAATACACTGTCAAAATTTTTCTTGTTTGTAACTTTGTTTTTTATATCGAAAAATTTGCTAAGAAAATCAATATCGATAATTAGTTTATATGACATTCCATTTTTTGAAAGCTGTCTTCCAAACTGTTCTAAATGAAAAACTTTCAAATTTGATCCAATTATTAATAATTTCAATTTTTATCATTTATACTAAAATCATATTAACATATAATAATCGTCTTTAACACCAGTTTATTAATTATTATTAGTTCAATTGGATAGTAAAGATATTTTATTAACAAACAGATTTTGTATTAGTCGTTAATTGATATATCAGTTATCTAGTTTAAAAAATATGCGTAAATCTTTAGGTTTTCGTTTTTGGTATTACTTCAGACAAGGTTGGAGTACGTATTTCGCATTTATATTCGCTGCCGTAAATACGTTAATAGTCACTTATTATCTAGCAATAGAACGTTATCCTGTACTCAAACAAATTTTTCCATCATTTTTCCAATATGTTATTATTATAATAGCTGTTGGAATTCCTCTACTTGTAGGAATTGGTTATTCTCATTATAAAAAAACTGCTGCATTTAGCTCGGAAGCAGATGTTCTAGTAGAATCAAATCCTTATCATTATAAAGTAGCACCTGGATGGAACCAGTACGTTGTATTTCCATTGTATCTACTTATCACTAAAATGATGATTAAGTGGTCGCAAAATGAAAAGTTATCTGCACTAGAAATTGAAGAATTAAAAGATTTACAAAAAAAAATTGAGATTCTAATAAAAGGTGGATTTATTAAAAGTAATGAAAAAATAACAAATTCATAAATCGTGTATAAAAAATTATTACTAACTATAATAGAAATAGACTTATAATAAATCAAAAAATAAGTATGATGTTAAATTCAAAAAAACAATTAAAAATAATATACGGAATAAATTCAAAAAGAACACAAAATAAAATTTTTGTCAATGAAAGTGATTTTGATAGTCCATTATGGCAACAGATTACAGAACCTCCTATATTACTCGCATCTATTCAAAACTCAAAACATAATAATAAAAAAATTCCTGAATTATTTTTATACAATGATATTTCTTTGTATTGGTTTTTTTATCCCTTCTTATATGCAGAAATAAAAAATACCACTTCATTTTTAACAAAATTTATAAAATTTATAGAAGATGAAAAGCCTGAGCTAGTAAAAATTACAGATGATTTTAGAACTTTTGATATCATTAAACAAATCTGTAATCAAAAAGAAATTAAATTTCAATATTCAAAACTATTATTTTTAAAATATTATTTGCGCAAAAAAATTGGTAGACATATACGAAAATATAGATTACAAAAAATGACCGAACTCAAAATAAAAAAAAGAAGAGAACTCCATCTAACAAAATTTGGAAACATTCCTAATTTAGATAACAAAATACTTTTTGTTAGTGCTGATATTTACAGAAGATTTGTAGTTAATCTAGAAAAGCATGTTATAGAAAAAGGTGAATATATCCTACAAGATATACTACGATATTTTTCAAAGAAAGAAAACATCATTGGTATTTCAGTTGACTATGATGTAAATTTTAATCTAACAAATTTTATTGAACGACTCCAGTCTGAATTAGAATGGATACCAGTTGAATTGTTATTTGATCATAGTAAAAAGTCAAATCATGATACATTTTTTAAAAATTATAACAACATAATTTCTGATAAAAATTTTCATGAATTATTCAAATTTAACAATATTCTGATTTGGAGTCAAATAGAAAATGTTTTTGAACAAATGAAGTATTGTCCCTACTTGCCATTTTGGTTGAAACTCATTGATTCACTTACAATTATTTTTTCAACAAAGAAACCCAAATCAGTATTTCTCTTATATGAAACTGGACCATTAGCACTTGCTTTTATTACAGTCTGTAATCAATTAAACATCAAAACCATTGGTATTCAACATGGTATTATTGCAGAAAATTGGAAATATTACACAATTTCCCCATTACAATCATCTACTAACCCACATGGTTTTCCCTTGCCTACTTACATGTTACTTTTTGGCAATTTCTCAAAAAATATTTTATTAAAAAATGGTTATCCTGAAAAGCAATTATTTATTTTTGGTAATCCAGTATTTTTTGAATTAAATGAAAAAGAATTAATTTTAACTAAAACGAATCTATATACTAAATACAAAATTAACAATCAAAAAAAAATTATTTTGTTTACAACCATAATGCTAGAAAAAGAATATGCAAGCTTACTTGGTGATTATGATTATAACATACAAATTTGGCAGAAACTACTAAAAAATTTTAGCGGTAAAAAAGATGTTATTATTATATTAAAACCTCATCCGGGTGAATCGATAACACGTTATAAAAAATTATTAGAAGAATACGATTCATCAAACGTAATAATAGCTGATGATAACATTTTGGAATTGATTTATATCTCAACCGTAGTAGTTTCTATGTTCTCATCAATTTTAATTGATTCATTGTGCCTAAAAAAGCCTGTTATCGAAGTTAATTTTGATAATGTCAAATCTCCACTCCAGCTTAGCCAGTTGGGTGCGGTAATAGAAACAAACCTATCTAATTTGCCTAAAACAATACTTGATCTTTTATATGATGATGAACTAAAAAACATTCTAATAAGAAACGGAAAAATTGTAATAAAAGAAATTTATAATATACCTGAAGAGAATCCAGCTTCTTTAATTCAACGATTACTAGAAAACTGATCGCCGATAAACTTTTTTGCTATTTTTTTAGTCTTAGTTTTTTCTAATAGCATAATAATAAAAGGAAAAATTTTCTTCTTTATTATAAATTGATTTAAGGGATTTAAACGAGTTTTTTCAATTTTTTTCAAGAATTTTATTGAAGGTTCGTAGTCTGATACAAAATTATTTTTTATTGCATCTATTCTAAACAATGATCGTATAAATTCATCACCAGAAACTAGTCTAAACCCACTTTTCATACAACAATTTTTCAATGAAGTTAATGTAAAATGAAATGTATGAGCATTTTGCAGATATCGTAAAAAATCTTGATTATAGGCGGTTGTTAAATTTCTTATTCCTGGTACTTCGATATATACAAGACTTTTTTCTTTAAGAATTTTTTTAACTCGTTGTAATTCATGTATAGGATTTAGAAAATGTTCAAATGTATGGGAAAAAATTACTAAATCAGCTTTTATATTAAATTCTAATATCTTTTCAATCGTCCCAACCTCTAAATTTAAACCTTTTTTCTTACCATAAGATATGTAACTTGAGTCAACATCAATTCCTAAAATTTTATTTTCTTGTTCTTCAAAAAATTTTAAAACACCCCCCGCACCTGTACCGATTTCTACAACAAATTTGTTTGTAAGTGAATTTCCAGTTATCTTTTTAATGTAATTATAAATCAGTTTGCCTCTATTATATTGCTTAACAAATTCATTAGCTACATTATCAGAACCTTCATACAATTTTCTATATTCTTCATTATAAAATTCATTGTAGCTATCAAAATTCATTCTTGGATTAGTTTGAATTAAACCACATGTTTTGCATATAACAACGTTCATGGGTAAACCATAACGATCTTTTTCTGCAAGTTTTTCAAAATTATTTGAATCACAAACTATGCATGAAATACTTTCAAAAATGTATTTTTTAGTTTTTATTTTATTTTCTATTTGCTTTTTATATTTTAATTGAATATTATTTAACGGAAGAACAGCTTTCCCATCATAAAAAAACCGTTTGCTTAACATTATTTGTAAATCTTTTATGCAAAAACTTGTCTTAGCTTTTTTTGAGCTGGAATCTCTGAATCCCAAATGCGTTTCTTCCCATCGCCCAAAATAACATCTAATTCCCTTATTGCAGTAACCAATCGACGTAATCCATCGGGTTCTAATGAGGCAGCTTGATCTGATCCGTACATAGATCTGTCTAATGTTATATGTCGTTCTATTGAAGTAGCTCCCAACATTACTGCTGCAAGACAATTTACATAGGCACCAGCTTCATGTCCACTGTAACCTACATTACACTTGAATTTCTTTTTGAGAGTTTGAATAACTCTAAGATTCGATTCATGTATAGGCATTGGATAAGCACTATGTGAATGCATTAACTCAAAAGGACATTTGTATTTTCTAAAAATTTTTACTGCATTTGTAATTTGTTTCATGGTACTCATTCCAGTTGAAATAAATGTATATTTTTTTTCTTCTGCTATTGTATGTAATAATTTTGTATGTACTAACATTGCAGAAGCAACTTTATTATATTTTGTTTTGAATTGTCGCATTTGTATTTGACTGCCAACATCCCAACATGAAAGGAACCATGGGATCTTTTTCCTTTCGCAATATGCATCAATAATCTTATATTGTTTAACAGAAAATTCTAAACCTAATTTTTGATCTCGTGTTGTTATTCCCCACGGACTATCTCTTGGAGAATCTAAAACATCTTTTGGATAAACTTTTTCAACATTTCTTTTTTGAAATTTTACTGCATCACAACCAGCATCGGTAGCTATATCAATTAATTTTTTAGCTATTTCCAAACTTCCATTATGATTAATACCTATTTCAGCTATAATAAAGACCATTGTAACATTTTTTCTTTTGAATATTATAAACGTGCCTTACGATTTATCTTCAAAAAATAATTAAAAACGATAAACTGAAACTACCAAGCTGTCCACCCACCATCCACAACAAAAATTGAACCAGTAACATAAGATGATTTTTCACTGCAAAGATATTCTACTAAATCATTTACTTCATTTTTTCTCATCATTCTTTTAAGAGGAGTAAATTTAGAATATTTTTTGATAAATTCTTGATTTTGATTATATTCTACGCCACCGGGAGCAATGCAATTAACGCGTATATTAGGTGCTAGATGAGTTGCAAGGAACTTTGTCATATTTATAACTCCTGCTTTAGAAACGGAATATCCAATATGTTTGTGAGCTCCATCATACAAATCTGGTCTTGCAGAAACTAACCCTGTTGTAGCTGAGAAATTAACTATTGTTCCTTTCATGTTATTTCTTGCAAATTCCCTACACACAGAAAATAAAGCCGTCAAATTTACATTTAAAAACTTGGAAAAAGATTCTAATGAAATATTGAAGATGGTTTGTTTTTTTCGTTTTTTATCAACATGATCATTAATCGCAAAGCAATTAACTAAACAATTAGCTTTATTTTGTTTGAACCATCTCTTAACAAACTTTTCATCAGTTAAGTCATGTCCTAGTAACAAATCAAGTTTTAGAATTTTATTTTTTTTTGCAAGAAAATTACAAAGCTCTCTACCTAAAAGACCTTCTGAACCTGTTATTATTATTCTCATAATACAGAAAGCTTAATCCTAGCATAAATATGAATTAAGATGCTTTTTCACAAACTCATAATATTTTTTACAGGTTTCTTCTGGCTCAATATCTGAATTAACAAGATCTTCTCTAGCTCCTTGAATTACAAAATTTCCTTTATATTCAATTTTTTTAAGTGTAGAAAAAAAAGAGTTAAAGTCAGTATCTCCCATACCTAATGGTACAGTACCACCATGAAGAACTCTGTCTTTAATGTGCACTATTGCAATAAAATCTTTTAAAATGTTTAACTCAACTTTAACGTCATATCCTTTTGAAGTACTATTACCTACATCGTAATTAGCTAAAATTCTTGGATGGTTAAATGCTAATAAAAAATCCTTGAATGAATTAGGTGGCAAATCTGTTTCTAGTGCTAAAGTAATATCGTTATCTTCTACAAATGGTAAAATTTTTTCTAAATTTTTTAATATTTGTTTTTTATCATCTATTGTTTGTAAAGATGAAAAATCCACAAATGGCAGTTCAATTATTTTAATATTCGATTTATTGCATTGTATTATGAGATTTTGTAAAACCTCTAAATTTTTTTGCAGCTCGTATTCTGAGACATTGAATATTCGTTTATACATAAAATAATCAGCACAAACAACATCAATAGATACATTATTTTTTTCTGTTAAAAATAAAATTTCTTTTATACCATCATCAACCATTATTGGATTTTTATTAAGATCAAACACCCAATCGATGAATTCAAAACCAATCTTTCTTGCTTTGCTAAATTCATCTTTCCAAGTGTGTTCAGGAAATGCCTGTATCATATTATTAACTGGGTCTGAAAGTCTACCACTCATGATGCCTATTCTATTTTTCATAATGTTTCATTTGTTACAAATTTTGAAATATTGACGTATTTGTTATAATCGTTTATGGCTATATCTAGTATGAAACCAAAATACAAAAATTGAATTGCGAAAATGCTTAATTATGAAAAACATAGTGGCTATAATATTAGCCCGTGGAAATTCCAAGGGCATACCACAAAAAAATATTATAAATTTCTGTGGAAAACCTCTTCTAGTTTGGTCTATTCAACAAGCAAAAAATACTAAGAAAATTTCAAGTGTCTGGGTAAGTTCTGATAATAAAAAAATCCTTAACATTTCAGAAAAAAATGGTGCGAATATAATAGTTAGACCAAACTCATTAAGTACCGATACATCATCATCAGAATCAGGATGGTTACATGCTATTAATTCCATAGAAAAGAATAGCAAACCTATTGATTTAGTGATAGCTCTTCAACCAACTTCACCGATTAGGGAAGTGTCAGATATTGAAAATGGAATAAGAAGTTTTTATAAATCAAATTATGATTCCATGTTTTCAGCTTCATATATAGGAGATTTTTTTATTTGGCAAAAAAATCATTACAACAACTTTCAAAGTATTAACTATAATTATAAAAAGAGACCACGCCGTCAAGAATTTCAAAAACAATATGTTGAAAACGGTTCTTTCTATATTTTTAAACCAAATATTTTACGTAAGTATAACAATAGATTTGGAGGAAAAATTGGTATTACGTTAATGGAATTCTGGAAAACATTTGAAATAAATGATAAAAAAGATTTAGAATTATGTAAAGTTATCATGAATCATTATATTTTAAAAAATAAAGCTAAATTGTAATAATTATTCTATAAATTGATTTTGTAACCTGCGTAATGAATATTAGACCACGTGATAAGGTTAGACAAATGGATATACCAGCAGATTTTAATGATCCTTCTACTGGAAGAGTAGACCATTATAGTTTTAATATCAGACCTCTGAAAGTTCCAAAAATCATAACAAAATTTCGTAAAATTATCACAGAAATCCCATCGCAAAAATCTGTTACTACTTTACATGAACTTAGAAAATATGAACCAGCTTCAATGAATTTAGAATTACCAGTAGTATGGGACAAAGCAGAAGGTTTTCAGGTTTTTGACGAAAATGGTAATTGTTGGATAGACTTCTGTTCAGGTACATTCGTTGTCAACGTAGGTCATAGGCATCCACAAATCTGTAAAGCTATAATTGATACAGTAAATCAACATTTTCTTCACAATTACTATTTTCCTTCAAAAATACGTGCTAAATTAGTTAAAAAAATCTGTGATATGATTCCTCACAATTTAGATAAAGTATTCCTTTTAACAACAGGTGCAGAAGCTATTGAATGTACAATAAAATTAGCACGAATATATGGACGAAAAATAAACCCAAAAAAAATAGGAATTATCTCATTTATTGGAGCAATGCATGGAAAAACATTAGGTGCATTAATGGTTGGTGGAAAAACAAAAGAAAAATTTTGGATAGGAAATCTTGATCCAGATATACATCATATTCCTTTTCCATACAGTCCTAATTGCCCTTGGAAAAAAGATTTGGAACATCAGTGTGATGAAAATTGTTTTTATAAAAGTATTAATGCATTAGAAAGTAAAGGAGTCGATCTTTCTACTATTGCTGCTTTTATGGTAGAATCTTATCAAGGATGGGGAGCTTTATTTTATCCTACAAATTACATTAAAGCATTAAGAAAATGGGCAGATGAAAATCAATCAATTGTAATATTTGATGAAATACAAGCAGGTTTTGGAAGGACTGGAAAGCTTTTCGCCTACGAACATTATGAAGTAGAAGCTGACTTGGTATGTTGTGGTAAAGGAATTTCGTCAGGATTGCCATTATCTACTGTACTAGGTAGATCTGAATTACTAGATGTAGATCCATCGTTAAACAGTACACATGGTGGTAATCCGGTGTGTTGTGCAGCAACCCTAGCTAGCTTGCAAGTATTAGAATCTGAAAAGCTTATTTCAGAGTCAGCGAGAAAAGGTCAAATATTAGAAAAAGAACTGGCAAGGATCAAAAATCGTTTTCATAATATTGTAGAAATACATGGAAAAGGACTACTTTTTGCAATTCATGTAAGAAAACCACTAACAAATGAATTAGATGTGGAACTGGTTGACAAAATCATTGAGAAGACTATGCAAAAGGGTGTACTTTTAATTCGAACCGGTACTGGAACAATAAAAATAGGTCCGCCTCTATCAATAACTGACGAGGCCTTAATAGAAGGCGTTTCTGTTATAGAAGAAGCTATACACGAATGCCTAAATTTTGATTATAAGAACGTTTGATACATATTTGATAGTCAAAATGAACAGAAAAAATCAAAAGAAAAACAAATGAGTGTATACCATGGATTTACATTTAAGCAGTAAAACGGCAATTGTAACTGGATCTAGCAAAGGTATAGGAGAAGAAATTGCTAGATCATTACATGCCGAAGGTTGTAATGTTGTTTTAAATGGTCGCAATGAATCTAATTTAAGGTCTATTGCCAAATCTATGAAAGAACGCGTTGGGTATTTTGTTGCAGATGTAACAAAGATAAACAATTGTAAATCTTTAGTTAAATACACAATTCGTAAATTTGGTCGTGTAGATATCTTAGTTTGTAATGTTGGAAGTGGGCGGTCTGTACCTATAGGAAAGGAAACTATTGAAGATTTACAAAAAATGCTGAACATAAATTTATTGAGTACAATTAATACAATCAATGCAGCTAAAGAAGAAATAATAAAATCGAAAGGTAATATTGTATGTATATCGTCAATAGCTGGAGTGGAAATAATAGGTGCTCCTATTAACTATACGGTAGCAAAATCTGCGTTAAATACATACGCTAAAAACATGTCAAAGTACTTAGGACAATTTGGGGTTAGAATAAATGTTGTAGCTCCTGGAAACATATTTTTCAAAGGTTCAATATGGGAAAAAAATTTAAAACAAGATCCCACTAAAGTTAAAAAATTTTTACAAAATCAAGTTCCACTAAAAAGATTTGGAACTCCAAAAGAAATAGGCGATGCTGTTGCCTTCTTATCATCACCATTATCATCATTTACTACAGGTTCTGTAATAATCATAGATGGTGGACAAGTTAATTCATAATACAAATGAGATCAATTAAACACAATAAAAAAAATATAGTAGTTGGCTTAGGGGAGATAGGCTTACCAATACTCCAACTTATTTCGAAAGTAGTATTAACTGTAGGTTATGACAAGAAATCCAGTTTAATTGATAACAAATTTTACAAATACAAAAATTTGAATACTTCAATAATGCACATCTGTATTCCATTTACAGACAAATTCATTTCGGAAGTTATTTTATTATTTAAAAAATTTAAACCAGAAATAATTGTAATACATAGTACTGTAAAACCATATACTACAAAGAAAATACAAAACAAATTACCTATACCAATAATTTACAGTGCCACTAGAGGAGTTCACAAACGAATGTTATACGATTTAAAAAGATACACTAAATTTTTTGCACTAGAACCAGACGTTCATGCAAAAAAACAAGCTATTTTAGAATTTCAAAAACTTATGCAAAAATGTGGTATTAAAACAAAACAAATATCCAATCCCATAACTTTAGAACTTGCAAAAATAATCTGCGATACATCCTACTATGGTTGGCTGATAACTTTTGCGCAATTAAGTAATTTAATTGCTCAAGAACATAAAGTAGATTATGATGAAATGTGGAGCTTTAGCGATGAAATTCATAAATTTTTAGGAAATAGACCTAAAATGTTTCCTGGCTTTATTGGAGGACATTGCGTAATACCCAATTTAGATTTAATTCATAATCAAACTTTAGATTTAATTAAAAAAATCAATCAATATTACGTAAAAAATAAACACTTTACTAAAAACTCAAAATAATATTTTATAATAAAATTATCCTAAATCTTAATTATCTATTTTGTTGACGTTGATTCATAAAATTTTTCATAATCTATTTCAAATACTTTAACTTTGAATTTTTTCAAACCTCTTTCGTCAGAATCATAAACTTTAATCAAATATGGATATTTTCTTTCATTTTCATAAACATCATCTAAAAATGGAAAATAGTATGCACCATCTCCTCGTATTGCAATATATTTGAGACCATATTGTTCACCATTTGAAATTAACTCTTCGATTGTTTTCCCGTAGACATTCACTTGTGCCCAATTACCTGAAGTATATGTGTCTGGATGAGGATCCCTAACTCTAGGAGCTTTAATACTTTTAAAAATTTCTGGGTCTTCAGTAATTTGTATATTTCTCGTATACTCAGAAGTCCCTTCTTCTGCAAGCATTCTTCCATCTAATTCATTTACCAAGAACCTAGCGTACTGGATCTTCTCATTTTCTTTTTCAACATCCACTTTACCAAATCCATAATCTCCAACTCCATGAGTAAATGTACTTGATAATATTACCACCAGAATAATTATAACCATAAGACATATTTTTTTATATTTTTGTGAAGGCAAAAAAGTGTTTATTCCATATTCTGTTAATCTCTGTATTGGAATAGTTGCAAATATGATCAAAAATGGATATAGTGGAAACAAATATCTACGTTCTGGCACGATTGAAAAAATAATCGCTAAACTTAATGATGTTATTAAAATTGTAATCCAATTAGCTTTAATGTATTTTTTATTTTGATCAAATGCCCTAAATGAAAATAAAATACCTATAGGAACTAAAATTATCAAATAAGGAAATAGTATTCTACTTTCTATACTAAGTATATTATATAGTCCTGAAATTATAAATTTGTAAAAAAACGCAAAAATTCCCTTCTCTTTGATATAACTTAATGCACTTTTGTCCTCATCTTTGATACCTTCAGCAAATAACATAGAGTATTCATCAACAAACAAACTTCCTCCAAAATAGAAATACAAAGGATCACCAAACTGATTATATCGTTGTACAAACATAGGCGATACCACTATCAAAAATACTATGATGGAAAAAACATAATTTCTAACCATTTTTGGCGATTTTCTAAAATTAATAAAGTAAATCACAGTAAGTGTTAGAACTAAAATTACTCCTTCAAGTCTTATCCACCAAAGTATTCCAGCAAATAAAAAGGACAAAATTGCATATCTGGGATTTTGATTGAGAATAAAATAAATTGAAACTATAAACATCAATATAAAAACAGGCTCAGATAACCCCTGTGTAGCATTATAGTTTAGATGTGGCTCAAAAGCAAAAAGTATGGCAACTACTATAGAATATTTTTCATTGAAGAATTTTCTACCTAACAAATATGCAGGCCATATTGCAAATGTTGCAATACTCAAACTAAGCACACGAACAAGATTAGAATAATCTATAAAATTGTCAGAATCAACTAACAACATAAACGGCGAAATAAAAAGTGGCCATCCTGGATTTTTTTTAGCGGGAATGAAAAAGTCTCCTTGACTATATTGGATTGCATCTAATGTGTAACCTAAATTATCGACATTTACTGGTAATGAAAAATCAACCGTGTATAATTTGAATAAAAGTGATGTTGCAGCAATTATAATTAAGATTACTATAATCTGCTTTTTTGTAAAACTCACATTCAATTTTTTCTCACGATTTGATTCATATTTCAAGTGTTATTTTTTACAATACCCAATTAACGAAAAAAAAAGTGATGACCAAAGTCTTTTTACGGTAACATTAGTACAACCGCCACTTTCCATCATTTTCCGTAATTCCTTTTTATGTAAGAATTCTTGTTTTTCATAAGGCCATAATTGATCAGTTGCATTAAAGATTTTTAGAAATTTGTATATTATATGTAATGGAGAAAAAAACGCAGGTATGAAAATAATTAAAGTACCATTTTTTTTAAGAACACGCATGATCTCTTTAATTGCTGGAGCAGGATCAGTTCCAGTTATTTTAAAATGTTCCATAACACCTTGATTGAACACAAGATCAAACATTTCGTCTTGAAATGGTAACTGGAAAATATCTCCTAATGTAAATTTACAATTTATTGATGAATTTTTAAAATTTGAAATTGCTCTTAATAACGCATTTGGAGAAAGATCCAATAGAAATACTTCATTATTTCTCATAGCTAATCTCTTAGAAATTGCACCAGAGCCACAACCTGGTTCTAAAACTTTACCGCTGTTTAACTGACATACAGATAAAATTGATTTTTCAAAAATTTTAGCAAAATAATCATTAATTGCATTTTCTTCTAATTTAGCAAAAAAAGTTTTCTTTCTTGGATTGTATAAGGTATCCCATTTATTAAGAATTTTTGTTCTGATAACCAATTTATTATTGCTGAAACTTTGTCTCACGTATTTATTTTTTCATTAATAAACTCATGAAATTTTTCATAATCTATTTCAAACGCTTTAACTTTGAATTTTTTTAGACCTCTTTCGTCAGAATCAAACACTTTAATCAAATATGGGTATTTTCCCTCATTTTCATAAACATCATCTAAAAATGGAAAATAGTATGCACCTTCTCCTGGTATTGCAATATATTTGAGACCATGCTCTTCTCCATTTGAAATTAACTCCTCGATTGTTTTTCCGTAAATACTCAATTCAGAAACTGTATTGGATGTATAAATATCCGGATGAGGATCTCTGTCTCTAGGGGCTTTAATACTTTTAAAAATTTCTGGGTCTTCAGTAATCTGAGAGTTTGATAAATAATTAGTAGTTTGAGAATGAGCTAATATTCTACCATCTAATTCGTTTACCAAGAATCTAGCATACTGCATCTTTTCATTTTCTTTTTCAAGGTCTACTTTACCAAATCCATATTTTCCAACTCCATGAGTAAATGTGCCTGATAGTATTACAACTAGAATAATTATGGACACAAGACATATTTTTTTATATTTCTGGGAAGCTGAAAAAGTGCTTATTCCATATTCTGTTAATCTCTGTATTGGAATAGTTGCAAATATGATTAAAAATGGATATAGTGGAAATAAGAATCTGTTATCTGATATAACTGAAAATGGTAAGGCAATAATTCCTAACGTTATTAAAATTGTAATCCAATTGGCTCTGATATATTTTTTATTTTGGTCAAATGCTCTAAATGAAAATAAAATTCCTATAGGCACTAAAACTATCAAATAAGGATACAAGTTTCTAATTAATCCAGTAAAAACCTTATACAATCCTCCTAAAACAAACTTGTAAAAAAATGCAAAAATCCCATGCTCTTCGATATAACTTAATGCACTTTTGTCTTCGTCTTTGATATTTTTGGCCCAAATCTCAACGTATTCATCAACAAACAAACTTCCTCCATAGTGAATGTACAAAGGATCACCAAACTGATTATATCGTTGTACAAACATAGGCGATACCACTATCAAAAATACTATGATGGAAAAAACATAATTTCTAACCATTTTTGGCGATTTTCTAAAATTAATAAAGTAAATCACAGTAAGTGTTAGAACTAAAATTACTCCTTCAAGTCTTATCCACCAAAGTATTCCAGCAAATAAAAAGGACAAAATTGCATATCTGGGATTTTGATTGAGAATAAAATAAATTGAAACTATAAACATCAATATAAAAACAGGCTCAGATAACCCCTGTGTAGCATTATAGTTTAGATGTGGCTCAAAAGCAAAAAGTATGGCAACTACTATAGAATATTTTTCATTGAAGAATTTTCTACCTAACAAATATGCAGGCCATATTGCAAATGTTGCAATACTCAAACTAAGCACACGAACAAGATTAGAATAATCTATAAAATTGTCAGAATCAACTAACAACATAAACGGCGAAATAAAAAGTGGCCATCCTGGATTTTTTTTAGCGGGAATGAAAAAGTCTCCTTGACTATATTGGATTGCATCTAATGTGTAACCTAAATTATCGACATTTACTGGTAATGAAAAATCAACCGTGTATAATTTGAATAAAAGTGATGTTGCAGCAATTATAACTAGGATCAATGCAAGTTTTTTTTTTGTAAAAATCAAACCATCACCAAAAAATGAATTCCTTGATGATTTGTTTACTCAGCATATATCCAGTAAATAATGGTTTCATTTTGGCTTTCCCACCAATCCTTTTAGGTTCTCTACCTCCAATTTCACATATTTTTAACCCTAGCTTGCTTGCTTTAATGCATATTTGTTGTTCTAATGTTAATGATTGTCCATCAAGATTTAACTCTTCAAATTTCTTTTTTTTAATAATTTTAAAACCATATAACGCATCTGTAAAATGACCGCCAAAAAAAACATTAACTAAAAATGTAAACATTCTATTTCCAAAAGAAGTTATAGCAGTATCATCATTACTGGATCCGCCATGACCTTTACGAGAAATTTGCACTATGTCATATTTTCCTCCTTCCATTTTTTGAACCAACTTAACAATATTTTCTGGTTCACAATTTCCATCAGGACTAAAAAATAATACATTTTCTGAATTAGCAATACTAACTCCATCTCTATATGCATCTGCTAAACCTTTTCCTTTCTGCTGTATGACTTTAAATCCTAATTTTTTAGCTTCTTCAACAGTACCATCCTTTGAATTACCATCTATGATTAACCATTCATCAGCCCATTCTTTTCTAACACGAGGTAGAATGTTTTTTATTCCAACAACTTCATCTTTGGTAGGTATAATCACTGTAGTGCTTTGAATCAAACAATGCCAACTTTAGAGAAGCTTTTGATAAATATTTAGATTGAATTTAACGCTCAATTTTATAATACCATCTTTTAAAAGGGGCATTAAAGATAACTTTGTTTTTTATTGCCCATTTGTAGGTGAGTTCCAACCCTCTTTCAATTTTTATTCTAGGTTTCCACTTGAGTAAATTTTGTGCTTTCATATTGTTACAAATTAAACGATTAACATCGTATGGACGTTCTCTACTTTCATCATATTTTATTTTGATTTTCTGTTTTGATATTTTAGCTATTTTGCGTGCTAAATCTCTAATAGTAATTTCAATTCCAGAACCGACATTAATAATTTCTCCAACTGCTTTCTTTTCCATTAATGATTTTATTATAGCTGCGGCTGTATCAACCACGTATGTAAAATCTCTTGAAGCATTTACGTTACCAAGCGATAATTCGCGTGAACCATTTAAAATCTGACTAATAATTTCAGGAATGATATACGGTTCTGTAAAATGAGGACCGTACGAATTAAAAGGCCGAATAACTATTACTGGAAATCCATTTTCTTTATAAAGAGTAAAAGCTGCTCTGTCTGCAGCTAGCTTGCTTACAGCATATGTTGAATGAGGAGCAGTAGGATGATTTTCATCCATTGGTACAAACTGGGCAGAACCATATACCTCGCTTGTTGAAATCTGGATAAATAATCCAACTGATTTTGATTTGATTGCATTCCATAACATGTTTACACTGCCAATTGTATTAACGCTAAAAAAATCTGCTGGATAATAATATGAATCTGGAATAAATGGGAGAGCTGCTAAATGGATTATTGCTTCTTGATCTTTTACAATATTTTTTACTAGTCTCTCATCTCTAATATCGCCTTTTTTTATCAATAAATTTCTGCTATTTTTTGGTAGATACTGTCGTTTACCAGAAGAAAAATTATCAAAAACTGTAACATTTGCTTTTTGTTCTAATAACTGTACTACTATCTCTGAACCTATAAAACCAGCTCCTCCTGTAACCAAAATTCGTTTATCTTCAAAGTTCAATCCTAATTTGAAATCCCTAGTTTTTTATATATCATTCTTTAATTGTTGTGTGATAGAAAGTAAATCGAAGATACTGAAATATATGTAAATGTCATTTTAAAATAGAGGATATTCAGTTGATTGACTGGACTAGAAAAAATGTTGTAGTTACCGGTGGTAATGGATTTCTTGGTTCATACGTAGTCAATGAACTACATAAAAGAAAACCTCAACAAATATTCATTCCTACATCTAAAGGGTATGATCTTAGAATAGTAGATAATTGTAAAAAAGTTGTAAAAAATGCTGATATAATTTTCCACTTGGCAGCTAATGTTGGAGGTATAGGATTAAATCGTGAAAGACCAGCTGAACTTTTTTACGATAATATCATGATGGGAACTCAGTTACTACATGAAGCAAAAGAGGCTGGCGTTGAAAAATTTATTGCACTAGGAACCATATGCAGCTATCCTAAATTTGCACCAGTTCCCTTTTCAGAGGATTCTATATGGGACGGATACCCTGAAGAAACAAATGCACCATATGGACTAGCAAAAAAAATGCTTTTAGTACAATCACAAGCATATAGGCAACAATACAACTTTAAATCCATAGTAGTTATTCCAACGAATCTTTATGGTCCTAATGATAATTTTGATCCCTCAAGCTCGCATGTAATTCCTGCACTAATCTTGAAAATTTACAACGCAATAAAATCTAATTCAAACGAGGTTATTGTTTGGGGAGATGGAACCCCGACAAGAGATTTTCTTTTTGTAGAAGACGCCGCCCGTGGAATAGTTCTTGCTGCAGAAAAGTATGATGAACCTTTACCACTTAATCTTGGTTCTAGTGAAGAAGTATCAATTAAAGAGGTGGTCTCAATTATATCGGAATTAATGAGCTATGATGGTAAAATAATATGGAATACTTCAAAACCAAATGGTCAACCTAGAAGATGTGTAAGTTATAAGCGTGCACAAGAAAAAATAGGTTTTGAGCCAAAAATCAAATTAAAAGAAGGACTAAAAATAATGATTCAATGGTTTCTTAAAAGCCAACAAAAAATATCTAACAACGATTTTTTTATTACCACCTCAAAAACATATTAACAAAATTAGTTTTTTTCTGATAAACCTCCCACTAATTTTATTGCAATAAATCCAACAGATACTGAGATCCATCTTGTAAAAATGCGTACAACCACCACTAATGTTAAGGCAACAGAAACATCAATTCCTTGCAATACTAAAAAACCGGTAAGACTACCTTCAACAACCCCAATTCCTAATGGTAGAAAAGATGCAACTCCAAGAATGATAGAAGCAGTATAAGTAGTGATCATATTAAGAAATTCTAAATGTTCAATTCCAAATGATAACAAAACAAAATATACTTCCAAAGCCTCAATTAGCCAAAATGCAGAAGATAAAAATGAGGCATAAACAAAAATTTTACCGCGAGTAGCTTTTTTTATGATGTCATAAGAATCTGGTAGCTGCGCAGTAAATCTTGATAAAAATTTTATTTTATTTGTAGTTATAAGAAATTTATTAAAAATACTTTTTGAAGAAATTAAAACAAACACACCAATTAATAATATTGCAGAAATAATTATGATATAGGCACCTAGCTCAAAAAACCAAATTCCTAGAAATGAAACTGCTGTTATTCCAATCACCGTATAAAATTGTTCTACTAATATTATAGGTACTGTAGTTTTTCTTGCAATACCAAACTTGTTTTTTAATAATTGTGATTTGATTAATTCCCCAACTTTTCCTGGTAATATAGTCAGTGCAAAGCTTGTTAGATAAATCAAAAAATTCTGTCTTATCGGAATCCTTATTCCAGAAAAACGTAATAAAAGATTCCAACGCAAAAAAATAACAAACCATGAAGTAAATACTAAGGATAAAATTATTGGTAAATACTCAAATTGAAAATCGGAAAATTTTTCATAAACCTTGTTAAAGTCCGACATAATAAGAAAAATAGCATAGAGTGCAACAGCCCCTATAATTACGATGAGAAATCTATTTTCAAATTTCATGTAGTTTACTCTGATTCGTTAGATATGCTATCAAATATACTATAATCAATTTTGTATATCTTTACATGATATTGAAAGCCATGATCTAATGAATCAAATTCCTTAATCAAATACGGATATTTTACTTTATCAAAAAATATCTCATTGAAATAATCATTATTGTGATTTCCATCAACAACAAGATGGGTTAAACCATTCTTTTTTCCAAATTTAATATAATCATTTAATGAATTATATTCATAAGAGTCAATACGTAAAGGCTCATACTCTATAGCATCGATTTTTAAAACAGGAAAAGGATTTAGTGCAATACCTGCTGCAGAATGATACTTTGAAATATCATGAAGCTCATTTACGCCGTTTGTATTTTTAGCAATCCACTTGGCTGCCATAAATAATTCCCTTTCACGTTCATAATCAATAGAAAAATTGTTTAGATATATTATTGATGAAAGAATAATAATCACAATTACAACAAAATATAGTTTATTTCTCAGTCTGTTATTGAGTATAATTTTTTTAATAAAATATAGAGTAGCTAAGGTAAAAATTGGATAAAGGATGAAAACATATCTTACATCCATTACATTTCTGCCAAAAATATAAAGAATTGGTAGTGACATTATAATTGAAAATAAAATCAAAGTATTTTTTTTATAGTCTCTTTTCTTAAAAATAAGAAAAAAACAAGCAGGAAGAAAAAATATAAAATTTGGTATTAGGGCAATCCCGGCAGTTTTTATTAAATTTACAGCTCCTCTAAAAATAAAATCAAGTAAGGTTTCGTCACAATCCCCCTCTCTACAACGTTCTTCGTCATTTTGTAATATTTTTGTATAATAAACAAATTCTGATCCTCCGATTATATGACTTGATAGACCATCATATCCAGAAGCATCAATTCTAATTAATGCTATCGGTATTAGCACCAATAAAAAAATTGCAATAGACGCAAGAAATTTTATTATTAGATTTTTTTCTGTTTTATGCTTAAAAAAAAACATAATTGATAGCGGAATAACTAAAAGTAACCCTTCGTATCTCACAAAAGCACAAAATGCTATAATTAAGAAAGCTATGTATGATGATTTTATATTTTTTTTAAGAAAAAAAACTAGCCCTAAAGTAGAAAGAAAAACAAACAAGGGGTCTGTTATACCAAATAAAGAATTCTGAATTATTCTTGGCTCAAATATGAATAGTGATACACCAATCAAAGCATAATATTTATCAAAAAATCTGGTGATTAAAAAATAGATAGGAATTGCAGTAACGCATGAAATCATTACTGACACAAGTCTTTGTACAGCCATATAATCAAGAAAATTACTTGAATTAAGAAATGAAAAAAAAACTGAAAGCAAAGTAGGCCATCCTGTGTTTGCAAGAGAATAATCTGTCGGATAATGTCCTAGTATACTTGTATCAAGCGCATACCAAAAATATCGTGCACCATCTAAAGTTATTGGAAGATCAAAAGGAGTATAGTATAATCTAACTAAAAATCCTGTTCCCACTATGAGAATGTAGATAATCGGAAGATGTTTGTTTATTGTTAGTGTCAGTTTATGATCAATTTTGTTTAAAGAAATTTTATTCTGTTTTATATCATTTCTATTAAACAAACTAACAACAGTTTCTAAAATTAAGAGATATTAATTAACAGTGCGAATGATTTTACGTATTAATGCAATATTAAAATTGAAAATTATCGCATGATATAAAAAGATGTAATAACGGTTTTGTGTTATGACAAAATTAAATTATTCATTAAATTTACCAGCTCAGCCTAATCAATTAATGGATCTTGTAATGGATTACCAAAACCTCCCTTCTTACTTGCCAGATCAACTTAAAAGTGTTAAAATAATCACACAACAAGACAATAAAACAATCACTGAAGAAACAATTCTTTTCTCTAGTGTATTAAAAAAAAGCCTCGTACAACAATCTCTTCATAAAAAAATCTCTAATAATCAATTGCACACACAAATAATTTCAGGACCAGCAAAAGGAACAATAGTCAATATTACATATGAAAAAAATAGCGTTGGTACAAAAATATCTATAGATATAGATTTAAAATTACCTCTTAAAGCAAAATTCTTGCAGCCATTAATTAAAAAAATGTACAAAAATATCTTAACTGGAGTTTTCTATAAAATGAATAATAAAATACTTTCAGAACACGAAGCTAAATATTGAGTTGATAAAAAATGGAAAATTTTCACGAAATAATTAACTGGGAAAATGTTTTCAAACAATCAAAAACATTCAAGAAACAAAAACCATTCAGATTTGCTTTTATCGAAGAATTTTTTAAAAGAGATTTTTATGAAAGACTATACGAAACATATCCAAAAATTGATGAAACATGGACTGTTGCATCAGATCATTCAAAATATCAACTAAATAGATTTTGGGGAAAGTCAGGGCCGCTTGAAATTGTTACTGACGAATATGACCCAAAATTTAGCCAAGAATGGAATATGTTTAAAAAATATGTTCATACAAAAGAATTTTCTGAAAATTTTCAGAAATTTTCTGGTGTACGTGTAACTAATGTAAAACATTTTCATTTAATTCATCTTAAGAAAGGAGGATTCCAACTACCACATATTCACAATGTTGGACCAAGCACACTAATTCTCATGATCTATTTTTCTAAAAAATGGAAAAAAGGAGATCCAGGTGGAACATATATGGCCTCAGAAGAAGATGAATCTAAAATTATTTTTGAACCATACAATCTAGATAATAGCCTAGCAATTTTTCATGACAGCACACACGCTGCACATGGCACAAGGTATATCACAAAAGATGTTGAAAGAAGGGCTCTTCAAATTACTCTTGAAGAATATGATCCAGTTAATGGTTGGTCAGGAGGAAATCCTCAACTAATTAAAAAAGAACGATCTCAAAAAAGCAAAAAATTATCATAATTAATGTAGATGTTAATTTTTTATTTATAGATAAATCAATTCAATTTTGGTAATCGTTTATTAACTAAAATGAGAAAAAACGCACCAGCTGAGCTAGCTATTAACAACGTTACTGCTAAACCTAATATGCCAAACAATGATCCTAAAATGAGTATACCAATTATTAAAGTAGAAATCTCTATAATTCTTTCAGCTAACAAAACTTTATTTTTCTCGAGTCCTAAAAATTTTGAACTATAAAGCAAAGTTAGCGTAGATGGAATAACAAATAACGACATAATCTGCATTGGGAAAATAACTTCTATATATTTAGGAAATAATACGGAAATAACAAAAGGAAGCAGAAGAACTCCACATCCGCATATTATAACCGAGACAAGAATGGTTATTTTTTTTAGTTTAGCATTAGGATTACCACTTGCATCATGTGGGAGAATATATTTGAAAATAATAAATGAAAATGACATGAAAACTACTATAAATTGCGTTGCTAAACTATACTGCCCTAATATGATATATCCCAAAAAAGGTCCAATAACCAATTTATCTAATTGACCAATGCCAGATAAACTAAGTATGTAATTATTCATTATAAAAGTACTATGTGTTTTTAACAATGAAAAATTTATCTTTACATTAGTAAATTCATAATATATTATTTTTATAAAAACAAAATATGATAATGCTAATGCATAAAGAATACTTTCGATACCAATTGTAAAATAAAATACTATTCCTAATACCACTGTTAGTATTTTTTGTAACAAAACATATTTTGCATAAATTTGATAGAATTTCTTTCCAAGTAGACTTCCTGATGCTAAATTAAAAAAAATGAAACCAAATAATACTAAAATCACATCAATACGCTTCAAAAATATAACAAAAAGCACTGAAGAAACAATTCCAATTAATATTGATATAAAATAAAGAGTACTTTGTATTCTAATATTTTTAGCGATATGGACTGAAAGTGTATTGGTTGTACCAACTAATGATATGGCTGATGCTGTTCCAGCTATACTAATAAAATAAAAAATTTCGCCATATTTTTCAGGTGTTGATAATGCAGCTATATAAAACCAAAAAATAGCTGTTATAACATTTCCTATAGTATCAGCAAAACCAACAGAACTTAAATCCTTTAACGAAGTTAGTCTATTTTTTATTTGATCCCAATCGTAATTCATGATAATAATTAATAATTATTTTTTATTATGTTCGCTTACAATAGAAACTAATGAATATAATAATATGGCAGCTATTAACAAAACAATTCCAATAATGGTGGATCCTATTCCAATTAGTGCTATATTGGTAATAACTTCCCTACTAATTGCATATGTTTGAATGGTCCACAAAATAAATGATAATCCAATTCCTAAAAAAATTATGGCAGGAATACCATAGAATTTCAGTGGATGTTCAATAGAGGTAAATTTGATCGTACTTAATAGAACAATTGCACCATGAGAAACAGGATTATGAGTTGAAGTGTTTTCTCCATAAAATATTTTTATCGGTACCTCTGTAATTTTATACCCCATTGAATTTGCTTTAATTAAAATTTCAGTCGAAACTCCCATACCAGAATCTGAAAGAATTAACTTTGATAGAACTTGTTTGCTATATGCTCTAAAACCACTTTGTGAGTCAGTCAATTTCTTATCTAGCGTTGAATTTGTTACTTCCGTGATAATTTTTATACCAAACTTTCTGTATTTCGGAATACTATCTGGATTCTCAAGAAATCTAGATCCAATAACAATATCAGCTTCATTGTTCATTATAGGTTGAATAATTTTTTTAATATCATCAACTTGATGTTGGCCATCAGCATCAAATGTAACTAATATGTCAGCTCCTATCTCTTTGGCTTTAAGGAATATACTGCTAATTGCAGAACCGTAACCCAAATTTCTTGAGTGGTTAATGACAATTGCACCAAGCTCACTTGCTATTTCTGCGGTTGAATCAAAAGAACCATCGTTACAAACAATAATCTTGCTAGCTATTTTCTTTAATTTTACAATTATAGAAGCTATGTTCTTTTCTTCATTATATGCTGGAATACCTATTACCAATTGCAAATATTTCAGATTATTGTTATGAGTTTTAGATATTAATGTTAAGATAAAATTATCATATACAATCTTTGATTACACATCATTTCTGCCATTTTGACCAATTATAATCATTAAAAATAACATCTTTCATTTCATCATCATCAGGACGCCATGCTACATCTGCCAACGCTAACACACGTGAGACATCTTTTGATAAATTTATGTGGGCTGATGGAATATTCTTGGGGACATACACCAACAGTGGCTCATCCTCACTTGCTATTATTTCTTCATATCGTTCTTTATGTTTAACAATAAAAACAACTTTACCATGTATACAAACAAAATAGCTATTGCGTTTTGTATGTATATGAGGCCCTTTAATTTCACTTGGATTTACTGAACTTACATAAACCATTTTAGGATGATTTTTTATAAAATTATCCCAATCTCGCCATATAACTGTAAGTGAACCATTGATATGGCGATCTAACACATCTTTAGTATCGTGTTTTTCTAATCGTCTTACGTTCTCATATTGATTATTCATTATTAAGAGTGAGAATGTATTTAGCAATAAAAGTTTGGACTGAATGTATACTAACGTAACTTAAGTTGGAAACGATTGTACTTATAATAGAAATTAGTACAATGTTTTATTAATTAAAATAAAGTTGATGGTACAATGAGAATTCTTGTAACAGGTGGTTTAGGGTTTATAGGAAGTAATTTTATCTTAAATATCTTAAAATCTGACGAACATAGCATAATTAATGTAGATGCTGAACTTGCAGGATCAAATCACAATAATTTATCTCAATTAAATTCTAGTAAATATCGATTTGTAAAGGGAAACATAACGGATCATAAACTTATGGAAAAATTGATTTCTGATTCTGACGCTGTGATAAATTTTGCTGCAGAATCATTTGTTGATAGAAGTATTTCTGATGCTGCACCATTTCTACAATCCAATGTTATAGGAGTGTTTACAATACTTAATATTTTACGAAAACAAAAAAAGAGATTAATCCACGTCTCTACAGATGAGGTTTTTGGTAGTCTAGAAACAGAAAATGCAACAGAATATTTCAGATTCAATCCTTCTAGTCCATATGCCGCAACAAAAGCTTCGGCAGAACTTTTGATTAATTCATATGTTGTTACTTATGATTGTGATTGTATAATTACTAGATGCACCAATAACTATGGTCCTAGACAATATCCTGAGAAATTAATCCCTAAAACTATCTTACTCGCAAATCAAAATAAAAAAATTCCAATATATGGAAATGGTAAAAATATTCGTGATTGGATTTTTGTGAATGATCATTGTGATGCTATTATAAAAGTTTTAACAAATGGAAAAAGTGGCGAGTCATATAATATTTCTGCAAATAATGAAATTTCTAACATAGCGATTGTAGAAAAAATACTATCTATTATGAATAAATCAAAAGATTTGATTGCTTTTGTTGAAGATCGACCTGGACATGATTTTAGATATAGTTTGAATTCAACTAAAATCAGAAATAAATTGGGATGGTCAGACAAAACTAGTTTTGAAGATGGACTCAAATATACAATTTCTTGGTATATGAATAGATTAGATCATTGGAAAAATATTCCTTCAATTACCCTTAATTCAGCACCGTGGAAAAATTAGCATTAATTAAACACTATAAAAAATCAACTTAACTATGAAAGGAATTCTTCTTCATGGAGGTCATGGAACAAGACTAAGACCATTAACTCATACTGGTCCAAAACAGCTTTTGCCAATTGCCAATAAACCCATGTCTCAGTTTTGTCTTGAATCAATGATTGATGCAGGCGTAAGAGATATTGTGATAATAATAGGAGGCATAGGTTCAGCCAAGGTAAAAGAATACTATGGAAATGGCAAAAAGTTTGGTGTAAAAATCACCTATATCGAACAAGACTATCCAAGGGGTATTGCACATGCAATACGATTATGTAAAGATTTTGTGAATAATGACAAATTTCTAGTATTTCTTGGAGACAATATAATTCAAAAATCTCTAGCAGAATATGCAAAGAAATTTGAAAAATCCAATTCTGCTGCAACAATTTTACTGTGTAAAGTTGATAATCCAAGTCAATTTGGTATTGCTGAGGTAAAGAATGGTAAGATATTACGAATTATGGAAAAACCAAAAAATCCTCCATCAAATCTTGCTGTAACTGGAATTTACTTTCTTACCTCAAAGATTTTTGATGTTATTGATAGATTAAAACCATCCAACAGAAATGAGCTTGAGATAACCGATGCGTTGCATATGCTTTTGAAAGAAAATAACAAAATCACCTATAATATAGTAACCGATTATTGGAAGGATACTGGTACACCACAAGACATCATCCATGCAAATAAGGTAATTCTTACTAATATACAACCATATTTTTATGGGAAAAAAGAAGAAAGGGTTTCTATCAGTGGTAATGTTATGATTGGAAAAGGAAGCGTGATAAAAAAAGGTACTACGATAGAAGGGCCAGTAATAATTGGAAATAACTGTATTATTGGCAATAATACACACATCGGTCCAAATACTAGTATAGGGGACAATTCAAAATTATTCAATTGTTCAGTAAAGAACTCGATAATTATGCATGGCTGTCATATTGACGGCGATTTTATGATTAAGGACAGCATAATTGCATTTAATTCTAATATAGTTAAGGCAAAAAACTCCAAAAGAAAAATGTTTCTGTTGGGAGAAGGAACAAAAATTTCACTCTAGTTTAAGTTGTCAAGTGAATCCCCAAATCCTCTAGTAAGTGTGATCATTCTCAATTATAATGCAGGCGATCTTTTGATTAACTGTGTTCAATCTGTTCTTAACAGCTCATATAATAATATTGAGATAGTTGTAGTTGATAATGCATCAGAGGATCAAAGCCACATCAGATGCAAAGAGAAATTCGATGCAATTAAGCTAATCGAAAATAAGGAGAATCTAGGATACTGTGAAGGAAACAATGTTGGAATTAGACAAGCTAGTGGAGGGTTCATTGTTATTCTAAATCCAGACACCGTTGTATCAGCGAATTGGTTAACAGAGCTAGTTAAGGCTTACAAGAAAACAGGCGACGGTCTGTACCAACCAAAGATCATGTCCATATATGAAAAAAATGTAATACAAAGTACAGGAAATATGTTACATATTTTTGGATTTGGTTTTGCAAGAGATAAAGGCATAAAAGATATCCGACAAAGAGACAAAATAGAACAAATTGGTTATGCCTCAGGTACCTGTCTTTTTACATCACAGCACGTATTAAAGAAAACCGGTTTGCTAGATTCATTTCTATTCCTGTATCACGATGATCTTGATTTAGGCTGGCGGGCTGCACAAGTAGGAATAAAATCGTACTATGTGCCAACTTCAACGATTTATCATGCTGAAAGCTATAGCCTACAATGGAGTTCTAGAAAATTTTTTTGGTTGGAAAGAAACAGACGTTATTGTCTTTTAACCCATTATTCTCATGAAACGTACAAAAAGATGTATCCTTACTTGGTGCTAGTAGAGTTAATGGTGTGGTTATTTTATTTATCAAAGGGATTTCTAGTCACAAAGCTTAAAGCAGAAATTGAAATTCGTAAGAATAAAGAAGTCATAGAAAAGAAATATCAAGAACTAGAAAATAAAAAAACTATACCTGATAAAGATCTCATTAGGTTTTTTCCTGATGAGATCTTTGTGCCAAAAAACGTTTCAGGGAAACTTGGAAGCAAGACATTCAATTCAATGCTAGCGAAGCTAAGCAAAAAAACAAAAGCTAAGATTTTGAAATAACTATACCTGTAGCTAATTGTGATAAAAAGACAATGACCAAATTCACAAAAATCATTGTGGGTCTTATTAAAATTGTTAAAAACATTGGATAAAAACTCATTGATTTAATTGCGCAATCACAACACCTACTGCTAGCTTTTTTTCATGACTTATGGATACATGAAATACATATTTGCTTTCTAGTCTTCCTTTTAATCTGACCATGGGTTTTGAATATAAATGATAAGTTTCTATATTTAATAACAAGATTTTATCAGAAATTGCCTTTTTTACCGCTTCCTTAATGGCAAATTTACCTGCAAAATGTTCGTACGGATTTTTATATTTCAAACAATACTTTATCTCCTCATCTAGAAACATTTTCTTATAAAAATTTGGCTTTTTGTTAAAAGGTATTTTTTTGAATTGTTCTATATCTACAATATCTATTCCAATCCCAAAACTTTTTTTCATATTTGCAAATCAGCGTATTATGACCTTGGCAATTCCATCAACAATACATTCTTTGTTTTGATTATGAATTGATGTTTTTATTGTTACACTTTTTGTGGCAGAACTTTTATCTATTACCTCACCTTCTATAGTTATTTGATCACCAACAAAACATGGTGCCTGAAAGTTAAGTGTTTGTGAAAAGTATAAGGCATTCTTTCCTGGAAGATACATACCTACTAGCCGTGAGAAAAATGATGCTAAAAGCATGCCATGACAAATCCTTTTTTTAAAAGAGGTCTTTTTTGCATATTTCTCATCCATATGTACTGGGTTATAATCACCAGAAAGCCTTGCAAAGGTTTCTAATTTTGATTCATCTATTTTTTCACTAAATTTTCTTTTTTCTCCGATCAGAATATTCTCAAACGTGTATTCTAGTGGAGATTCAATCATTTAGAATCACGCCGTGATTATTCAAATGTCGTTTAATGTCAGCAACTTTAGCTACCTCCATTGCTTCCTCAAGTGTGAATTTAACGTTGAATTCAGCTTCAAGTTCGGAAAGTAACACATATCCCTTAAAGGAGGTCCAACTTTCAATGGATGCTGGTGTAGTTTCATCGTTAATTGAAGAAGGTGGTACATTCATTATCCTTGCAATAAGGTCGTACACTCTTTTTGACATCATTCAACACGAACCGTAAGATATTTTGGAATAACAAATTGGGATTTGATTAAATAGATCCAAAATTCTCCTTCTTTTTGAAAGCCACAGCTTGGCAGAAAGTTTTCAATTGGTTTATTTTTTGTGGATGGTATGAATTGTGCCTTTATTCGTTCAACTCCACTTTTCTTAGCTTTATTTAAAATATAACCCAAAATTCCTTTTTCTACCTCCCGTCCCATAATTCGACAACTCAGCAAAAATGTATCAATAAACCATTCTTTTGGATTTTCCTTTCTAACAATAAATATGCCTGTAATTCCATTATCTCCAAATTTGTCTTCCACCTGTGCACATCCTACCATGTAATTTTGATCCTCTGAAAATTTTTTGATATCTGCTTCTTGGTATCTTTTTGTAGTCAAATTGAATTGATTCGTCTTTAGAGTTAGCTGAGATATTCTTGGAATTGTAAACTCATTGGCGCTTTTTATTGAAATTTTAAGATCAAGTTGTTTTAGGAAGCTTTCTAAATCAGGCACAGATTTTTCCAAATCGCTTCTTTTTCGTTGGTCAGTATACATCTTGCCTCTTTGTTTGTCTTCTTGCGTAATATTTAAAACACTAAAATCGTTCATGTTTTTAATGGTCTCAGCGTATTGTGATGAGTCCTGAGGCAAATCCACTGTTAGAACTTGTGGAAGGTTGATTTTCATGAATTCTCTATTTACTGGATCATCATCAAGAAATACAATGCTATCCAAACCTATGTTTAATTCATTTGCAATTTCTTTCATATTAGAAATCTTATCATCCCAATTAATTCTAAAAGAGGCAAAGTGATCTTCACGTAGGATCATGTATGGATGATCTTTTATTACCCTGATTGCGTCTTCATAGTTATTTTTGCTGTTTATTGCCAGAATTATTCCTCGTTGATAAAGTGCGAGTAAAAACTTCTGAAATTCCATGTAAGCGTTGCTTGGTGGTTCTGGGCCCAACTTTATACCATTAAAACCATCTTCGCCAACTATTCCACCCCATAAAGTATTATCCAGATCAAGTACAATGCACTTTTTTGACATTCCAAGATAGCCTATGATATAGCTTAACAAGTCATTTGCTAAATACGGAATGTAGTTAAGAGAGATTTTCATGTCACCAAAAAGAAATTGTTTATCATCTAATACGTTTTTTTCACCATATTTTGAAACAAAATTGTTAAAATCATAAATAAAAATAGAATTTGAGTTTGAGTACAAATCAGCAAGTCTGTTGTTTAGATCAGTAATCATTTGACGCTGTCCATAATCCATTCTTGTTTCAAATATTCCATAAGGAGAAAACGTTGGAATACTGAAATTGGCTATTACTAGTTTTGAGTTGGTTTTTTTATTAAATGCTTGGTTTAGTTTTTGAATTTCATCGATTTTTTTATCAACAAATTTTTTGCGTTCATTTTTTGATATTGAATAAGGATAATAAAATAGATCCCCTAAAATGGTTCTTGAGTCAATTAATAGAAATGAAATATCAGGTGAGAATTTATACAGATCACTTTCAGTGTTAAGAATTTCTTGATTGTATTGATTATAATCAGCTACATAAGTAGTGCATTGTATCTTTTTTTCCGCGCACATGACACTAAGTGTTTCAGCTACACCATTTATCGTAAAGCTACCTAACAAAGCTATACGAATTTTCTTCTCATATGTATGCTCGTCTAGCTTTGATGCCCTGTTGAGATAATATGATAGTTTTTTTTGGTCTGTCATAATTTAGATTTATTTGGTTTCTCAATAAGCCTTTGGTATTAATTATTTATTACGATCCAACTGACAAGTATTTTTTCTCAGAAAGGTTTTAGATAACGACTTTGATTTTAGGGATTAACTATGAAAGATAAAGGAATAGATGTTTTTTCTGTCAATGAGAAAGAACTGCTGGAGTACTATGGATATACAGGAAGTTACGGTCGTTTTAAGTTACGATGCAAGTTTGCAAAATCATGGATTTTACATTATCTTGCATACTCAACACCGTTTTCTAATTTTGCCATCAAGATGCAGAGATCACGTGGTGTTATAATAGGTAAAAACTGTCATTTATCACCATATGTTTTAATTGATTTGCTCTATCCTCATCTTGTAAAGATTGGTAATAATGTAACTGTTGGAAGCAATACCTTGATTTTTGCTCATTCAAATCCAACAACAAATTTATTTTTAAAAAACAATGGATATCCAAGGAAGGTTGAAGCAGTCATTATTAAATCAGGTGCTATACTGTTTCCAGGTTGTATAATTACAGCTGGTGTAACGATAGGAGAAAATTCGCTGGTGAGTACTGGAAGTGTAGTTTTTGAAGACATTCCAGATTATTGTGTGGTTGTAGGCAATCCTGCTCGTGTTGTGAAAAAAATTGATCATTAATTTGACTAGAGTTTTTAGTTAATGACTTAAAATGAATCTGCTTGGTATTGATTTTGAAGAGTGGTATCATCCAGAACTAATTCAAAGACAAATTAAAACTCAGAATAAACCAAGAGTGATTAATGGAATTGATAAAATTTTAGATTGGTTACGAAAAAACGATACATATGCAACTTTTTTCATCGTTGGAGAGCTACTTGAATTTAAACCAGAATTATTAGACAAAATACTTAATGCTGGCCATGAGATTGGTTTTCACACAATGCATCATACAAGACTAGATTCGCCAAATTTTAAAGATAAATTTGTATTAGAAATAGAAAAATTTTCACAAATCACTGGCAATAAATCAAAAGGATTTAGAGCTCCGACATTCTCATTAAATAATTCTAGCTCTTGGGCTATTGATATATTATCAGAGCATGATTATATTTACGATAGTAGTATAGTACCAGCTAAAACTACTATGTATGGTATGCCAAATGCAGATTGGAAACCTTATAAGATTTCAAGTTCTTCACTTGAAAAAAACGATCCAAATGGAAAACTGACTGAATTTCCATTACTTGTAACTAAATTTTTTGGGAAAAAAATTCCAGCTGCTGGTGGTTTTTACCTTAGAACGTTACCAACAAAAATAATTAAAAATGCTGTTATTTCGTATGAAAACGACGCAGTCCCTGCAGTCTTTTATATTCATTCTTGGGAATTGACACCTGAATATATGCCAAAAATTCCAATGCCGATAAAAGACAGCTTTGTAACTTATCATAACATTGAAAAAACAATGCCAAGAATGGATGAGATACTACAACAATTTGATTTTACATCATTTGGTAGATATCTAAGCAAAAACAACTAGCTTGTAGTATTTTCCAATTTTGAAATTAAATAATTTTCCATAACCAGATAATCCATATCAGTTTTTAATATCATATTATATGCCTGTTCGGGTGTATTTACAATAGGTTCCCCTCTTACATTCATTGATGTATTTATTAAAACTGGAATCTTTGTTAATTTAAAAAACTCATAAATTAGATCATAATAAAGAGGATTAGAATTTTTTGAAACTGTTTGCAATCTTCCACTACCATCAACATGAGTTACAGCCGGAATCAAATTTGGTTTTTTTACTTTTGCTACCAACAACATATATGGACTAGGAATTTCCAAGTCAAAATATTCTGAAACATATTCTTCTAAAATACTAGGAGCAAACGGTCTGAATTTTTCTCTATGTTTTATCTTTTCATTAAGAATATCTTTCATGTTTGCATTTCGTGGATCTGCAAGAATGCTTCTATTTCCCAGTGCGCGAGGTCCCCATTCCATTTTTCCTTGATACCAACCAACAACATTTTGTTCTGAAATAAGCTTTGCAGTTTTTTCTAACAGATCTGGTCTCTCATATATAGAATACTTTATTTTCTTTAAATCTAAAAATTTTTTAATTTCTTCATTTGTGAAATATGGTCCTAAATACACATTTTCGGAAATCGTCTTAGAATGGTCATTTTGAATAACTCGTCCATTTTTTAAAAATGAATAATATGCATATAATGCACAACCAATAGCACTACCTGCATCCCCAGGTGAAGGCGGAATATGAAGACTTTCAAACGGTCCTTCTTTTAAAATTCTAAAATTCGCAACACCATTTAATGCCACACCTCCACCTAAACATAAATTTTTTAATTTTGTTTTTTGATGGATATGTTTTACCATTTTCAATAAAATTTCTTCAAGCACTAGTTGTGCACTTGCACCAATATCATAATGAATTTTATCTACCTTATCGCCTTCTCTTCTTACTGGACATTCAAATAATGCTTCAAATTTTTTATTAATCATTACTCTATCATGTGTAAAAGCAAAATATTTCATGTTAAGATGAATACTTCCATCATCTTTTACACTGATTATTTCCTTCAGTATAAGATCATAGTACCTAGGTTTGCCATATGCGGCCAAACCCATAAGCTTGTATTCGCCTTCGTTTACCTTGAATCCCAAATAATAGGTAAATGCACTATAGAATAGTCCCAAAGAATGTGGCCATCTTATATCATTAGTTAACCTGATTGTAGTATCTTTCGCAGTACCAAAAGATGTTGTTGTCCACTCGCCAACTCCATCCACAGTTAGAATTGCTGATTCAGTAAAAGGTGAGGTAAAAAAGGTGTATGCAGCATGTGATAGATGATGTTCTGGAAAGATTATTTTCCCTTTATAATTATCAAGATACTTTTTGATTTCATCCTTGACCCATAATCTTTTATGTAACCACTTTGGAATGATATCCAAAAAACTTCTTAACCCATAAGGGGCAACTGAAATATTATTATCAAGAAGCCTTTCAAATTTTAATACACTTTTATCATAAAATGCAACACAATCAAGATCTTTTAGTTTCAAATCGGTTGCATTTAAACAGAAATCTATAGCATGAGATGGAAAACCATCATCAAATTTTTGTCTGGAAAATCGCTCTTCTTCAACAGCAGCTAGTACTTTCCCATCAGATAAAATTGCAGCTGCAGAATCATGATAATAACATGAAATACCTAAAATGTTCATTTTAATATTGTTTTAAAATTCTGTTTTCGCTTAATTCCATATTTAACCAAAATGTATTTTTATTATTTTTTAAACGTAGTAGATCAATTCTCAAAACTCTGAATATAATTCCATAAACTGAAATAACTAAAATGAAAAGTATTCCTAAAAATAATTTTGTATTATAGATAGCAAAGATATCAAGTAATCGTGATACTTTTACAGCTAAAATTTGCATTACTAGAAAAACAACTATTAAAAAAACTACTAATGTCTCAAAAGAGAATATCCCTAATCCAGTAGAAATAATTACAAACCAAAATGAAAATCCTGCAGATACTGCAAGTGCTTTAAAGCGTGGAGAAGATAATTCCAATTTAAATCGGATAGATAAATGCTACAAGACCGCTTTGTGCTAATGCAGTAAACCCAATTAATACTAATAGCAGAATTATAATGGGAAACATGTGAAACTTCCTTTTATAGATAAATAATTCAAAAATTTCCTTTATTGTTTCAAATTTACTCAATTTACATCCACTCCGCCATTTCTGTATATTAAATATGTTTGTAAGATAGTTTCTCTGAAAAATAAGAAAGCGTTTTTTGAACACCAATTTTTACGGGCACTTTTGGCTTCCAGCCCAGAGACTTTAACTTAGTATTATCAACAACGAAATTACCCACATCAACTTTTTTTGTATATTGAGAAGATCTAACATATTTCACTCTACCACCTGTAAATTCTTCTAACCACTCGCCTAATTGATAAAACCATGTCTTTTTGCCAGACGAAATCCAATATAGATTTCCACTTTTACCTTTTTTTAGAATAGTTTGTATGCCTGAAATAACATCTGAAATATAGATCAGATCTCTGTAGAAATTTCCTTTATTAAAAATCGGTATTTCCTCGCTTTTGAAGGCTTTGTAAATCAAAAAATTAATGGCATTTTTATTTGGCACAACTTGTTCTCTTGGTCCAAAGGAATTAGTTATACGAAAAATCATTGTATCCAAACCATAAACTTGATGATATATTTTACAATAATGCTCGCTAGCTAACCGATTTATCCCATATATCGTAGTTGGATTACAGGAAGCTTGCTCATTTACAGGCAGACTATTTGGTCTTCCAACAACTATGAATGTGCTGCCTAGAATAAATTTACAATTTAAATTTAATTTTCTAATTTTTTCTAGCAAAAAAAGAGTTGACTTTGCATTAGAATCAATATCATAAAGCGGATTTTCAAATGATTTTGAATGCGATGTTTCACCAGCTAAATGTATAATTATATCTGGTTTATTCTTTAGAACACTCTCGCCTAACTTAGTAAAATTAGTAACGTCAATTTTTTCTAATCTTATTTTTGGAAGAATCTGTAAAAGATTATTTTTTTTTGCAAAACTCTTTGTTAATATTACAACTTTATGCTTATCTCTAACAAATTCTTCAGCAAGATAACTACCAATAAAACCGGAGCCGCCTGTTACCATTATTTTCATATTTACTTTTCTATAAAACAGTAAATAAATAACCTTAGTTTTTTGATCGATATTTTGAATAATCTACTAGAATCATTGAATAACTAAGACTAAATAGTTATTTCAAAATCAAGCTAATACTGTGAAAATAGCATTAACATGTCCAGCTTCTCTACCGGCCACACAATTTGGTGGAATATTATTTCTTTGTCTTGACATTGCAAAAGAATTATCCAGTATAGGTCATGATGTTACAATATACACAACTGACTTGGATTTTGCTAACAACGCAAAAACTTTCAATAAAAAATTACCACGGTACGAAGTACTTGACAAATTTAAGATTAAAAGATCGCACGTTTTCTTTTCATTAAAACTATTTTACGTTAATCCTGAAATGTTTTTTCAAATAAGAAATGATAAACCAGACATTATACATTCTATAGGAATACAGAGCTTTCAATCCATCATTGCGGCTATTATATCAAAACAAAAAAAGATTCCATTAGTTATATCAGATCAAGGCGGATTAACCACACATCCTACTTTCAAGTCAAGCATAACAAAAAAAATTCTTTTTAAAATCCACAAACCGATTATTCAGTTTATCATAAATCAAGCCTCAAAAATTAGTGTTGGAAATGAATACGAAAAAAAAATATTTCTGGATTATTGTGATGAAAACAAAATTGAAATCATAAACAATGGTATCAATTTACAAAGTCTGAAACCTAGTTCAATTAGTTTTAAAAAAAAATTCTCAATTAAAGATCGCTATATTCTGTTTGTTGGAAGATTTGATAAAATCAAAGGTATTGATATTCTGTTACAAGCTATTCATTTGATCAAAGATACAAAAGAAATGACTAATACCAAATTGGTAATTATGGGTGTAGATTTTGGATTTGAATCAACAATGTTTTCTATGATTAGTAAACTACAGATAAACGATGTAGTTATTGTTATTAAAAAACCCTTAAGAGAGGATGTGATAGCCGCTTATCAAGAATGTGAATTTTTAGTTCTACCTTCAAGATGGGAACTTTCTCCATTGACCCCTCTTGAAGGATTCGCATTTAAAAAAACTGTAATCAGTACTAACGCATACGGAATTCCTCATACAATAGAAAATGGTAAAACGGGGGTACTAGTAGAATCAGAAAATTACAAAATCTTAGCAGATGCTATAATTGAATTATTAGGTAATGAAGCAAAACGTCAGCAATTAGGCTTAGCTGGATATGTATTGGTCACTGAAAAGTGTAATTCAAAAATTATGGCAGAAAAAACTCTTAGAACATATCAAAAAATTTCAAATAGATAAATACGTCCCCTCAATAGAATTCTAACTAACTTGAAAGCTCAAAGTAACAAAGATGCATTTAATGATCCATCCATCAAAGTACCGTTTTTTTTACCAAATATCACCAAAGATGATATAAGCAAAATAAATAATGCTTTACATTCACATCTATTAACTGACGGCCCACAATTACGAAAATTTGAGGATCTTTTTTCTAAATTCACTGGTTCAAAATATGCAATAGGAGTTTCAAATGCTACAGCAGCACTTCATTTATCCCTAAAGGCTTTAGGGATTGGAAAGGGAGATGAGGTAATTGTCCCAGATTTAACATTTGTTGCTACAGCAAGTGCTGTTTTATTAACTGGTGCAACTCCTGTTTTGGTAGATATAGAAAAAGATGATCTTAACATTTCCATACAATCTATAAAAAAAAGTATAACATCTAAAACCAAAGCAATTCTGCCAGTGCATTTAGCAGGTAAAGCATGTAATATAAGTAAAATAATAAAAATTGCAAGATCAAATGACCTTGTAGTAGTAGAAGATTGTGCTCACGCAATAGGAGCTAAATACGAAAAAAGACATGTAGGAACCTTCGGTGAAGCTGGATGTTTTAGTTTCTATCCAACAAAAAATATTACTACTCTGGAAGGTGGCATGATTATAACTAACTCGCAAAAAATTGCAAATTATATTAAAACTGCTCGAAATCATGGAATTACAAAATCATTAACTCAACGATATTCAAAAGGAAAACCATGGGATTACGATGTTCAGGAACCTGGATACAACTACAGATTAGATGAAATACGAGCTTCCTTGGGCATAAATCAATTAAAAAGGATTAAAAAAATTAATTTTTTAAGAAAAAAAGCATGCAAATATTATAACTCAAAACTAAAAGCCGTTTCAGGGCTAATACTACCAGCATTATCAGAAAAAGAAGATAACGCACATCATCTGTATATCATAAGAATACAGAAAAAGTACGGACTTTCGAGGGATAGATTGTTTAAAAAACTGTTAAAAGCAGGAATTCGAACCTCTGTACATTACAAGCCTTTACATGCGTTTACTGTAATGAAAAAAAGTAGCAAAATATATGATAAATTAACTAATGTCAAAGCAGTTTATAGGGAAATCATATCATTACCACTTTACCATACTATAACTAGAAAAGAAATCAATTTTGTTGTAAAACAGATACAAAAATAGGATTCAAATTTATTATTATTGATGATTAATGAACACAGCACACAATAAAAAAACAGTTGACTTGGATCCCAAAAAACCCATTTTTCTGATAGATTCTTCACTAGATCCATCTAGTTTAAAATCAAAATTCTATGATTCAAACATAATTACATTTGATTACGAGTCACATGTACTTCTTTCTGATAATGGTGTTACACATTGCATATCGGATATATTTGTGAATAAAAATGAATTAGCTCAATTACAAAAACTATCCTTTGATCTAACAAGATGGTCAACACAAAATGAAGTACAAAAATACGTCGAATTTGATGATATAAATTTAGGAAATTTGTTCTTAATTGAATTCTTAGATGTAATCCCAAGTTTTATTAAAAAATTTTTTGAAGTCATGAAAATAGATCAACAATATCAAAATTGTAAATTTTTGGCAGCTAGTCCACTTTTTGAAATGGTAAAAACATTTAGTAATTATGTTACAAAATTAGATAAACTAAAACCCCAAGACATTAAAAATAATAATGCAATAAAACATAGCTATCGTATAGCTGATAAAGAATTCTCAGTAAATATTTCACGCTCGCAATATCTCAAGCTAAAAAATCTATCTGAAAAATTTTTACAGCGTATGTTTGTATTAGACAAAAAGTCATCCACAAATAATATTCTATTAATAGAATTTGATCCTGTAAGATACAAAAAATTCCTGTTTACATCAAAAGAAAAGGCACAAAATATAATTCTATTTAACAGACGGAGACCTGTAGTTTGGAACTTAGAATCATTTTCAATAATAAAAAAATCTAACTGTAAAATTGCAACTTTTAATGGATTAGCTGACACTACTTTAAAAAGTGTGATACGTAGCCAAACTAAAATTCTTGAGAAAAATCTAGCAATATTATGGCAAAATGATGATTTTTTCAAAAATTTTTTTGTGATTTCAAAAACCACATTTTGGAATGCATTCAAACCACAGTTTACACAATTGGCTAATCAACGTATGTTGGAAGCAATCACTGAAATTGAATTATCAAAAAAATTATTCAAAGAATATTCTATAAAGGCCGTAGTTATTTTTTCTGAAGCTGGTTTTAACGAACGAATTGCCATGCAAGTTGCACGAAAAAATAATGTACCAGTATTTCTACTGCAACATGGAATACCTTATGAAACATCCGACGTCTTTGAAAGAAACAATCTACTGGGCTTTTTCCCAAATTTTTCTGATAAAATAGTTGTGTGGGGTAAATCCACTCAAAAATATGTTGAAAAATCAGGAATCTCTTTAACAAAAATTGCACAACTTGGAACTCCTCTTTATGATGAATTATTTTTAAATCCGCAATCTTCGACAAATCAAAAAACAATATTGCTTGCTACTTCGCCTCCAATGAAAGATTTTGTATACGACTTGACCGTAGAAATCAATGAAAACTATCACAAAGCAATAGAACGAATATGTCAAATAATATCAAAAAAAAATAGAAAATTGATAATAAAACTACATCCTTCACTTGCTGATTTTAAAATAGATGAATTAACAAAAAAAATAGATCCAAAAATATCTATTTTTAAAACTGATGACATCTTTCCTCTAATCAAATCATGTGATATATTGGTAACATTTGATCTTTCAACAACAATTCTTGAGGCACAAATATTACAAAAGCCAGTAATTTCTATCTCATTAAAAGATTATGGATTTGGCAAATCTGAAATTTTCGAGAGCAGATCATGTATCCAAACTACTATAGAAAATTTTGAAGTGGAACTTGAAAAGATTTTAACTGATGCGAATTACAAAAAACAAATTATCGAAAATGAAAAAAAATTCGTCGACTATTATTTAACAAATAAGGGAAATGCTTCAGAACACATTTTAGATTTTTTAAAAATAGCTGCCTGAGAATAACTCATGTTTCTGATAAGTAAGGTTTTTTACAATAAGCAAAACAGATGTTCTGATGTTTAAAGGAAAGAAGATACTAATTACAGGTGGTAGTGGCTCACTTGGTAGAGCATTAACAAAACGTCTCCTCGAAATGCAAGTAGATACAATTCGTATTTTCAGTCGAAATGAACATAAGCAAATAGAAATGGAGTCACAATTTAATGATGAACGAATACGATATTTTTTAGGCGATGTTAGAGATCTAAACCGTCTTGCTAAAGCTCTTGAAGATATTGATATTGTTTTTCATGCAGCGGCATTGAAACATGTACCAAAAATCGAATATAACCCCTTTGAAGCAATCAATACCAACGTTATTGGATCTCAAAACGTTATAGATGCTTGTTTAAAAGAAAATGTAGAAAAAGCAGTTTGTATAGGAACTGACAAAGCAGTATCGCCATTGAACACTTATGGCGCAACTAAACTCTTAATGGAAAAACTGTTTGTATCAGCTAACAATTACCTTAATCCAAAAAAACATAGAACTAAATTCATAGCAGTTAGATATGGTAATGTTCTAGGAAGTAGTGGCTCTGTAATACCAAAGTTTATTGAACAAATTAAGACCAAAAATAAAATTACAATCACTGATCCCAAAATGACTCGTTTTAGTATAACAATGAAAGAATCACTTGACTTTATTTTAAAAGCAACAGAATTAGGAAATGGTTCTGAAATCTTTGTACCAAAATTAAAAGCATATACAATTTCAGATGTTAAAGATGCATTACAGGAATTGCTACATTCAGTAGAAGAAGAAATCATTGGTATACGCCCTGGCGAAAAATTACATGAAACTTTAATTAATAATGACGAAATGCGCTATAGCTGGGAAATTAACGATTTGTATGTTATTTTAAATCCATTTTATTCATTATTCCACACAAATAAAATTGAAGCTCGGTATCCTATAAAGAAAATAAAAAACATTGATTATTACTCATCTGACAAAGTAGAAAACATTTCAAAGGAAGGAATTAAAAAACTAATCAAAAAATCAGGATTATTAGTTTAGGAACTAATCTTTAGCCATTATCAAGTTCTAATTCATACGTATGTTGTATCAGTCTAAATCCATTTTGTTTAAAAAATCTGGCTGATTTTTTATTTTTTGGGTTTACATTAGCTAGATATCTATCGTGAGGATTTTTTTTAATAAGTTGTTTTAACGCCATTTTCCCAATATTTTTTCCCTGCGATTTTTTCTGTATGAAAATTCCTATTTCATTTTGTTTTGTTAAATAAATAGAACCAAGACTTCTACCTTCATTTTCTATTATATACCATTTGGAATAGGGTTTTGACATTACAAATTTAACATGCTGACCGTAAGTAGGCATTTTTTTATGTGAAATACTCACTCTAGGATCACGTTCCTTCAATAATTTAAATAAAAAAACACAATCTGATTTTATAACAGGTCTGAGATTAAGAGAATTTTTGCTATTTCTCATTAAATTAAATTAAATGGTAGCTTTAAAATGGTTATTCCTTAAATTTCGTATAATTGAAAACTTTAATCGTTGCGGAAATTGCATCTAATTGGGAAGGCAGTATACCAAAAGCCAAGGAACTAATCATAAAAGCAAAAAAGGCTGGGGCAGACGCTGTAAAATTTCAAATGTGGCGAGCTGCTGATTTGTATTCAAAAAATCATCCTTTATGGAATAATATTAAAAAATCAGAGCTTACTTTTGAAAAAGCTAAAAAAATAAAAAAATTTGCAGATTATATTGGAATTGAATTTTTTTGTAGTGTATTTTTTCCGGAAGGTGTTGATTTTTTAGAGTCATTAAAAGTAAAAAGATACAAAATAGCTTCAAGAACTTGTTTACTTAAAGATCCTTTTTCTTTAGAAACTTTACAACGTAAAGCTGAGACACTAAAACCAGTAATTATCAGTATGGGGATGGGAGGAAATAAAAATAAAATCAAAAATATTCTCTACAACAATAAAGTTATTTTTTGTTATTGCATCTCGAAATATCCAACACAATTAATGAATATAGATTGGAAGAAAGCAATACATTATGACGGTTTTTCAGATCATACATTAGGTATAACAGCTCCAATAATTTTTGCGATTTTGAAAAAACAACAAGGTACAAAAACAATTGTTATTGAAAAGCATGTCAAGTTAAAGAATTCAAAGGGACCAGATGCTTCAAGTTCTATAGATACAGACGAACTATATGATTTAGTTCATCACATTAGAAATATAGAAAATATTAAAATTCCAAAATACAAGTTTAACTTGCATAAGTATTGATTATGTTAATGATTTTATCTACATCTAAATTAGTTAGATTTGGATGAGTTGGGATAGTGATGATATTCTTACCTGCATTTTCAGTTATAGGTAATTTATGAGAATTTTTGTACATACTAAACTTATGAATGGGTGTATAATGAGTGCCTGTTTCAATTCCAGTGGAAGACAATCTCTTACGTAATTTTTCTCTATTTTTTGTTAAAAACCAGTAAAAATGATAAACACAGTTAGAACTAAAAGGCATTTTTGATTCTAAATTAAGCTCCGTGTAATATCGTTTAGCGATATTTTGTCTTTTTTTATTATTTTTATCTAATTTTTTTAATTGAGTTAGGCCAATCGATGCAGAAAACTCATTTAGGTAATAATTCCAACCTAATCCTTTTACATCATAACTGCTATCTTTCCTATTTGTTATGCCACACCAGCGTTTTGCTAATAATTTATTTCGAATTTTTTTATGCTCTTTATGATTTATAGAAATAAGGCCACCTGTAGGCATTGCTAAATTTTTTACAGGGTGAAAACTAAAACAAACTGCCATTCCATGAGTCCCAATTTTTTTAGCATTATAAACTGCACCAGCTGCATGAGCCGCATCTTCAATAAGCGTTAACCCGTATTCTTCACAAATTGATTCTATTTTATTCAGATTACATGGCATTCCTGCAAAATGAACTGGCAGAACAACTTTAGTTCGCGTCGTAATTGATTTTCTGATTTTTTCAGGGTCTAAACATAAGGTATATGGTTCAATATCCACAAATACTGGTATTCCACCATTTAGAACAACTGCATGTGCAGTAGAAACAAATGATAATGATGGTAAAATCACTTCTTTATTTTTTATATCTACTAATGATAAAGCTAAATTTAATGCTGCAGTACCACTATTAACTGCAATACATTCATTTGAACCAATATATTTCTGAAATTCTTTTTCAAACTTGTTAACATTTCCACCACCACTGCCTGATGCCCAAAACTTACTTTTTAAAACTTTTATTAATGCTACTTGTTCCTCTCTCCCTATTACAGGATCAAAAAGCTTTATTTTTTTAATCATGTTTCATTTGAGATTTTTTAAATTCTTCATCTTCCTTTAATGATTTGTAATAGCCTTCATCAGGAACATAATTTTTATTAATTAATGTCAATTCAGGTCTTTCTTTAAATAAATTTAAAATATCTTCCATAAGTATTGGCCTTTTGTTTATATTTTTAATTATAGCACGAACTAATTTCAAATCATTTATTCTATCAACGGTAAATCTTAAATGTGATACATTTGTGGAATGTGTCACATTAAAAAATTTGAAAATATGTTTATTATTATAAAAATGAGGAGTAACATGTTCTCTTTCAGAAGGCAATTTGGCACTTTTCCATGCCTCTTGTAGAGCTTTAAAAGAAAAAATCTCTACAGAAATACCTTGAGGAAAAGTACGTGGTATTGAATTTGTTATAAAATCATAAGTACCCTTCTTAAATTTTTCAACAACCATGTCTACAATTGTAGGATCGTTTAAAGGATTATCTGCAGTGACTCTTACAATAGTAGAGAATGAAAATTTTTTACTACACTGATAGTATCTATCTAAAACATCATCCGAACTTCCTCTAAAACATTCAACGTTATTTTTTTGAACAAACTTTGCAATTACATCATCTTTTTTAAGATTTGTAGTAGCAACTATAATTTTGTCTATTGTTCTACAATATTGATGTTGTTTTAACACATAGTAAAGTAAAGGATTTTTGTCATCAACTTTTCTCATTACCTTTCCTGGTAGTCTAGATGACCCCATTCTTGCTTGAATAATACATCCTATCATTATCTGGTTTTTTAGGGTGGATTTAATTAATCATGATGAAACAACATTTTTTATGCAATATAACTACCGACACTTAATACGTGAAATTTTTAAACGTGATTTATTCCCAATGTCTTAAGCAATGTTGGTAGTAAAAAAACATGAATGATAAAATTATTTTTTGGATTGACTCAGCATTACTACATTTCTGTCTTGCATATTTTCTTCAAAAACAATATGATTGTACATCATTTGCTATAATTGATGTTCCTAATAAACCAAAAAAATTCTTTGAAAGTCAAAATTTAGTTAATTTTACCAAAGTATGGTATTTTCATGATCATATTAAAAAACTAAACAAAAAACCAGATTTAAAATATTTAGCTGATTTTGAAAAAAAATATAACGTTAATTTATCACAACTTAGCACAAACGAGAGAATTTTTTATCGATTTAATGATTTCTACCAGTTTTCATCAGATGAAATTTTATTGATATTAGAACAAGAGTGTAAGTTATTTGAAAATATTTTAGATGAAGTAAAGCCAAATTTTTTTATCACACAACTAACCGCATTTCATCACCATCATCTTTTCTATGAGATGTGTAGAAGAAAAGAAGTCAAAGTGTTAATGTTATACATGTCCAAATTTGGTCATAGATGTGTAATATCACAAGAAGTAAATAAACTGGATTTGACCTATAACTTATCGAGTATAGAGAGTAATAATCACAATTTTGATGAGCTATTAAATTATTTTAAATCATTTGATATAGTCAAACAGATTGAAAATTACAAAAAAATCATTGGTTCTTCTAACATAGAAAAAATCAAAGCTGTTAACACATTTCTCTTTAGTTCTGGTAATAGTACATCTAAATCTCACTATACCTATTATGGTAGAAATAAATTAAACGTATTGATACATGAAATAAAATCTTTAATAAAAAAAAGAAAACGAAGGTCTTTCATCGATAAGCATTTACTAACATCACTTCCACATGACGAACATTTTATTTTTTATCCATTACATATAGAACAAGAAAGAAACCTCCTAATCGCAGCACCATATTTAACGAATCAAATTGAGCTCATCAGAAATATCGTAAAATCATTACCCATTGGTTACAAATTATATGTAAAAGAACATCCAGCGCAAGCAACACGTGAATGGAGAGATATTAATGAATACAAAGAAATTATGAAAATTCCATATGTGCGCTTATTTCACCCTTTAATGAAATCTGAAGAATTTTACAAAAAATGTTCCTTCGTGATCACAATAGGTGGAACGTCAGGCTTAGAGGCTGCATTTTATAAAAAGCCTTCAATCATTTTAAGCTACATGGATTATGCTATCTTACCTAGTGTTGAATATGTGAAAGACTTGACTGATCTGCCACACGCTATACAGTCAAGTCTAAAAAAAGAAGTTAACGCATCTGATTTAGATCGATTCATTAACCTATATGAAAAAAACTCATTTGACTTTGATTTTTTAGATTTTCAAATAAAATATCATAATCATTTTTATTATAAAGGTAATCTAGTTGATACAGACATTCCAATTTCAAAAATGCGATCCTTTCTAAAAGAAAATGAATTGACACTTAAAATGGTAACAGAGGAACATATTAAAAAAATAAAATTTTTTAAAGAAACTAACTTGGAAAATTAGTCTAATGAAAAATAAAGATTTAATGAAATTTTATAATAAAACCTTCAAAAAGAAGGACCGGATTCGTCAGACAAGTGAATTCGAAGAGGTTTTAAAAGAAACAACTTGGAGAGATAAAACAATTTTAGATGTAGGCTGTGGTACAGGCAAATTTGCATATATTATAGCAGCAAAAAAGGGTGCAAAAGTTTTGGGAGTTGACTACTCAAAAACTGCAATTGAATCTGCACGAAGGAAATATAGTCATCATAACCTAACTTTCAAACATCTTGATATTACACGGCAAATTACAGGAAAATATGATGTCATAGTATCTATTGGAACATTGGAACATTTTGATAAACCATTTAAAATGCTTCAAATTTTCAAAAAACATCTTAACAAAGGAGGAATAATAATAATTACTTCTCCAAACTGGTCAAATCCAAGAGGCTATATTTTGATGTGTTTGTATTATCTCTTCAACGCACCTGTAACATTAGCAGATCTTCACTACTTTACACCTATTGACTTTATGAACTGGGCAAAAAAATTACAAATGCAACTAAAATGGAGAACAATTGAAAAATCCTGGGCTCATGGCGAACAGTTGATTGATGATTTTAGAAAAAGATTACCAAATGTATTATCTGATACTAACCTTCCAAATCATAAACACGGAATTAAAAATTTCTTAACATGGTTAAACGAAAAAATCATACCACTTGATAATTCATTATCACATAGCGGTGCAATAGGGTTGTATACTTTTTACAACAAGAGCTAAATTTTTCAATATTAGTCAACCTAAACCGCTATATACAAATTTGATAAATATTTAGTGAAGATTAAGAGGCATATAGACGTGAATAAAGAACTAATTTTTATCAGTGATTTTACTCATACAGCAACTGGAACATATGCAACTAATCTTATTCCATATCCAATAGCTTCAATAAAATCACATTCACTACATTTCTCTAAATATCTACACGATTATGAGGTAAGAATTTTTAAAGATCCTCAAAAATTTATTGTCTCTTATCTAAACCACAAACCTAGACTGGTTGGACTATCCAACTATGTATGGAATCTTGAATTATCTTATGCAATTGCAAAAGAAATTAAACTAAGACATCCTGATACATTAATAGTTTCAGGAGGTCCTAATTTTCCCTTAGATGATAAAAGTAGGGAAGAATGGTTACAAAATCATCCGTATATTGATATCTGCATTATAGGCGAGGCCGAAGACCCATTTACTAAAGTTGTAGATGTTTGGCACGAAACACACAACATAGAAAAAGTAAAAACAGCTGGAATTATGGGATGTTATTCATTAATCGATGGAAAATTATGTAAAGCTGGAGACATCAGTCCTAGAATACAAAATCTAGATGACATACCTTCGCCATATCTACAGGGATATTTGGATGAATTCTTAGAAGATCCAAAACTTTCACCATTACTTGAATCCAATAGAGGATGTCCATTTAGTTGCACTTTTTGTGTAGATGGTATAAAGGAACGTTCAAAAGTTTACAATAAATCGGTTGAAAGATTTGAAAAAGAACTAGAATATATTGCTCAACGATATAAGGGCAAAGTTCTCACACTTGCTGATCTTAACTTTGGTATGTATGCAAGAGATATTGAAATATCAAACACTATAGCAAAAGTTAAGGAAAAATACAATTATCCTTACTATATTCAAGTTTCTACTGGCAAAAATAATAAACCCAGAGTTCTTGAATGTGCAAAAATATTAAAAGGAAGCATGAGCCTCGCCGCATCAGTTCAATCTCTTGATAAAGACGTCCTTATGAAAATTAAAAGAAATAACATATCTGAGCAAGAACTAGTAGAAATGACAAGAGCAGGAAATGATATGAGTGCAAACACATACTCTGAAGTCATCCTTGCTCTTCCGGGAGATTCAAAAGAAAAACATATGCAAACTGTATTGAAACTTGCTGATGCTGACATGAAGTTAATTTCTATGTATCAATGTATGGTTCTTGAAGGTTCTGAATTAGGTTCTAGATTCTCTCGTCAACTCTATCAAATAGGAACAAAATTTAGAGTTCTTCCTAGATGTTTTGGAATTTATGATTTTGATGGTAAAGAAATCTTAGCTGCTGAAATAGAAGAAATATGTGTTACAACCGACAGTCTTTCATTAGAAGATTATTACGAGTGTAGATCCTTTGCACTAACTGAAGGTCTTTTCTACCAAGATCGTATACTGTTTGAGCTTTATCGTTTTCTACGAAACTTTGACATAAAACCATCAGACATGTTGCCAATTCTTCATTCGCGAAGGATGGAACTATCTCCTGAAATCACTGATCTTTATCATTCATTTGATAAAGACACCAGAACCGAACTATGGGATTCACGAGAAGAATTACAGAACTTTATTACAAGTGATAAATCAGTAATTCAGCGATATATTAAAGGCGAATTAGGAATTAACGTCTTATTTAAACACAGAGCAATTGCAACTCTACAATTAGCTGATATCATACAGGAAGTAGCCTTCCAAATAGCAAGTGAATTACTGAAGAAAAAAGATCTACAATCATATGAAATTTATAAGCAATATTTACTTGAGCTCCAAATATTTAGTACATTAAGAAAAAGAAACGTATTTGACTTTGAGAAAACATACAAACACTCATTCACTTATGATTTTAAGAAACTAACGGAAAATGATTTTGAGGGGTTTCCTGAAAAACTTGAACAGCCAGTAACCGCCTTATTTTATACTACAGAAGAGCAAAAAGAAATGATCAAAGTTCAACTTATTGAACGTGGAAGCGATATCTTAGGCATTGGGAAAATTTTGTCTAGGACGTTAGGTTCAATGTTACAACGTAATGTTGATTTCCATGAGGCATCTAGAAAAGAAACTACAACTGAAAAAATGATGAGAGAAATTAAAATATTAGAAAAAGATGTCGGAATTAATCAATCTCCAGGAGAATTTGTATAGTTATAACCACTTTTTCTGGATCTTTGAAATCTTTTGAAGCTCTTTCTTTGTTAAAATAATTGAAGAAGATTTCAGGTTAGATTTTAATTGGCTAACATTAGTAACTCCTGGAATACAAGTGGAGACTTCGTCTCTACTAAGAATATATGCTAAGGCAACTTGATTAAGTGTTCTACTATCATTTATCAAAAAACTAAATTGCTTACTTTTTTCAAGACGGGTTCTAATAAAATTTTTACCATAGTAACTCCGCATGTCATTTTTAGAAAAATTGTGAGTTATACTATATTTTCCAGTTAACAGTCCTTGAGCAAGAGGTTCTGCTACAATTATTCCAACTCCATATTTTTTTGCAAGACGAAATAATTGTTTTAAAGGCTTAGGATCAATTAATGAAAAATATAGTTGAATAGAATCTACAATTTCTCGTTTAATTAATTCAATTCCGCTCTCATATTCTACACCAATTGATGCACCACAATAAAGAGCCATATTTTCTGTCTTAATTTTTTTAAATGCTTTCTCTACATTTATGAAATCTTTTTCTGTTTTTGGCACTTTATGAATTTGAAATAAATCAACATAATTAGTTTGTAATCTCTTAAGACTTCGTCTTAGTGCAGCTATCAAATGTTCATATGATAGATCTATTTCAAAAAAAGGATAATTATTAGACGGAACTGCTCCAGCTTTAGTAAATATGTGTATATCAGAACGAACTTTCTTCAGAATTCTGCCAATTATAATTTCACTATTGCCTAGAGAGTAATAATCAGCAGTGTCGAAAACATTTATTCCAAAATCTAATGCGTTGTTAATAATTTGCGTTGCAGTTTTTTCATCTACATCGCCAAAAGTTATTGGACTATGATTTATTGTAGTATATCCACCTAACTGCCAACATCCAAGACCAATTTCGGATACTCTGAGTTTGGTTTTACCTAGGTTTCTTTTTTTTAACATTTTTTCCTATCATTTTTTTTTCAACAAATTCACATATAATATGAGATAATGTTCTATGTACCTCTTGAATTCTTGGAGTAGAAGTAGACTTGACTATTATTGGTACGTCCACTAAATTCTTTATTTGGCCTCCATTATTACCTAACAATCCTATTGTTATGGCATGTTTTTTCTTTGCAGCTAAAATCCCATTTTTTACATTTTTTGAATTTCCGCTTGTAGATATGCCTATTACTACATCCCCAGAATCAACAAGACTTTCACACTGTCTACTAAAAACTATGTCATAGGAATAATCGTTAGATAATGCCGTAATAATTGAAGAATCAGATGTTAGTGCAATTGCAGGTAAACTTTTTCTTTCAAATTGAAATCTACCGATAAATTCGGCGGCAATGTGTTGTGCATCAGCCGCACTACCCCCATTGCCAAATAAAATAACTTTATTTCCCTTTTTTAGACAGTTTACAATTACAGTAATCGCATTTTCTATATCGGAAGACAGTGAAATGGATTCTTTTATTATAGAAGAACTGTTAAGAATAATTTGCTCTATTTCTTTTTTCATGAACAAAAATAGAGTATTTTTAATATTATTTTAGTTATCTATAATAGAGTAAAAAAGATAAGTAACCATCATTTTTACTCAATATTTGAGAAACTTAAAAAAATTACATAAAAAAGAGTGTAAAAAAATTAAACTAGTTATAACTGATGTAGACGGTGTATTAACTGATGGTGGAAGATATTACACAAAATCAGGTGAAATATTAAAAAAATTCCATGTTCGTGATGGTATGGCTGTTAATTTGCTTTTAAGAAATAACATCAAAACCATAATCTTAACTAAAGAACGATCAGAAATTGTAAAAAAATGGTCAAAAGATATGAATGTATCAAAAATCTTTATGGGCATACGTCAAAAAGAAGCGTTACTACCAAAAATTTGTAGAATATTTAATTTACAAAAAGAAGAAATTGCATTTATGGGTGATGACATAAACGATATTGAGTTTATGAAAAAAGTTGGCTTTTCTGCAACACCAAACGATGGAATAAAACTAGCTAAACAAACTGCAAAATACGTTTGTAAACAAGAAGGAGGTAAAGGAGCATTTAGAGAACTTGCAGATCTAATACTTTCCGCAAAATTTCCGAACAAGAAAAATTTTTATTATTAGAGGCAAGTTCATAATTTGTCAGTTATAGTATCTTATAAAAAACAGTTTTTGTTAGGCGCTATATTATTACTTTTGATTATTGCTGTGATTGAAGGAATTGTTAGAATATATGATTACTACAATCCAAATTGTCAGTTCATCAAAAGCGAGGTTTTCAGAAATGTAGATTTTGATCTCAAACGAGCAATTTGTCAAGATAACGACGATGTAAAGTGGGAGGATGAACCATTTCTTCATTTAAAACCAAATCAACATCTCAAAACTATCAATATCAATTCACATGGTTTTCGTGGTTCTGAAATTACCAAAGAAAAACCTGCTGATGTTTATAGAATTTTTGTTGTAGGCGGCTCAACAGTCTTTGGAGTTGGTTCAACATCTGATTCAACTACAATTCCAGGATATCTACAAAAATTGTTTGATTCATCTAACCTTGGTATTAAAATTGAGGTAATTAATGCAGGAATCCCAAAAGCCTATTCATATACAGAAACTAATTACATACGTAATAATCTGCTAGATTATGAACCAGATCTTTTTATAATTTATGATGGCTGGAATGATCTAAACAGACCATATCATGTTTATAGTGATGTTGTAGAGTATGATCCAAAAGACAGAATTTTACGAATGATTTTAAAAAACGATTTTTTTAAAACTGGAAAAGTGATTCTAAAAAACTATTTTAATTGGCGACAAGAAAATGATTCAATAATCAAATTTAGTGATAGCAATATAGATGATAAGGTTCAAGCATGGGAAAACAGTTGGTTACAAATTTGTGAGCTTGGAAATGAAAAAGGATTCGAAGTTATAATTACATTACAACCACTGGTAGGAACAGGAATAAAAAATCTAACAACGGAAGAGCTAGAATATTATGCCAGATCTGATCATGAAAACATTTTACCAAATTATGAAAAATACGCAAATGCATTGGATAACTTAAAGAATGTTTGCACAAATACACTTGATTTGAGAACAGTATTTGATAGTGTACAAACTACGATTTTTTTTGATGCAGGTCATACTGGTGATGCTGGTAATGAAATAGTTGCAAAAAAAATGTATCAAACAATAATATCAATTTTTTAAACTATTTAATAAATTATTAAATTCTCATTATGATTTTTTAAAATTATAAAGTGGGAATTATAGAATCAATGATGATTATTAGAAGAAATAAAACAATAAAATATTAATCAACTAACATTTTTCTGTTAGAACATTAAACTATAAAAATCAATTAAAATATTTTACCTAACTCCAGATTCTTTCATAAATATATATCAAGCAATTAAGTTCTTAATAGTAAATTTGTATAATCAAAGATTAAAAATAGTTAGTGATAATAGATACCCTCTACTTGTAACTTTAGGTTTTTTTATTATTGTGTTGTATGTATCTTTTTTTCATCATAATTACTGGATTTGGGATCAGGATGGATTTTACTATCTTAGTTTGGGAAAAGAAATCATTAATGGAAATGGTCAGAATGTAATTGTATTTGATGCTCCAATAGCTGGTTTGGTTTTTTATGCGTTCTTAGATTCTTTTTTCAATAATGGATTTGTCGTGCTTAAAATAATATCAATTGTCTGTTCAACTGCTATAATCTTTGTCACTTTTTTTATAATTAGAAATATTTTCGAGTCAAAAATAGCGTTGCTTGGACAATTATTCTTAGCATTTAATCCGTCATTTGGTTTCTTTGCTACACTTGCAGAAATAGAAATGCTGCCACTTTTTCTTATGTATCTGTCACTTTATTTTGTAACAAAAAAACTTTTGCAGTACTCTGATATGATAATCATTGGTTCACTTCTTGGAATTTCCTACATGTTCAGATATTCTTCAATCAGCGTGCTTGTTACCATACTGATATTTTCACTTTTATTGAAAAAAAATAAATTACATTATTTTGTGATTTTACTTGGTTTTTTTATTTTAGTGATAAGTCCTACAATAATTCTCCATTATACTAATGAAGTTTTATCAAATGTTGAACCTACTTACTACATGTTCTCTTATGCAAAATACAAAAATGAATACTGGATCGAGCAAATGAAAGAATCACTAGGAAAAGGATTTACACATGCAATTTTTGCTGATTTTGATTTATTTATAAAAAACTATCTCTACAACCTTTTTTACAATATTCCTGCAAAAATTTTTAACTTTAATGAAATAAGGAACAATGCATCTCTTATACCAGCAGTTCCATTTGTTGGTATTATCCCTATAGCTGGTGGGCTATTCTTTGTTTTAAGAAGTAAACAAGAAAAAACTAATTTGAAACCCCTCTTACTATTACCTATTGTATTTGCAGTCACACACTCGATTGTGCTTTTGTACTATGCTGAACAATATTTTATAATCTGGATTTTTATTGCCACGATCAGTTCTGTATTTTTTATAAAAATATATGAAGAAAAAAGTAAATTGATTCTTGTTATAGTGATAACAATTTTTATACTTAACACGGGATATGAATATGTTTTCATAAAGACAACCTCATCAGGAGAACCGTTTAGAAATATTAAAGATGAATTTTCAAATCTATTTAATAACGAACCCCTAGAAGCAATTGGAATAGAAGTAAAAACAATAGGTGATGTCATCAAACAACATTCAAAAAGTGATGATGATTACGTTATGGCAAACCAGTTCTTTTACTCTTACTATACCGGAAAAAAACAGTTGTATGGTAACTTTAACGAAGGTCCGTCAAATGACAAAATCGAGAATTATATTATGAGAAAAAACTGGAAAGATTATGAGATATTCATATCAAATGCAATGAGTTTTCCTATAGATAGAAAAAATATCTACAATCCAATTCCAGATTTTGTCATCTATGATCCACATCCAAGATTCAAACAACATGAATATCTGAAAATTTTGGAAAATCCAAACCATCCTGACATTCCATCTAACTTTGAGTTTCTCTACAAATCAGAAAGGACAAACATAGTTGTGTATAAGATTCATCATGATTGAATTATCTATAATAATTCCAGCGTATAATGAAGAAAAAAGAATCGAAAAGTGTTTAAAAAGAATATTAGAATATTGTAATGAGCAAAAATGGGATTTCGAAATAATAATTGCACAAGACGGCAGTAATGATAATACTGTAAAAATTGTGCAACAATTTACTTCAAAAAATGAAAGAATTAAACTACTTTCATACAAAGAACGACTAGGTAAAGGCGGTGCCATCAAAAATGCCATGTTTCATGCTACAAAAGATTATATCTGCTTTTTAGACGTTGATTTATCCGCTGATATTTCAGAACTTAAAAGACTTCTCACTTATAAAGAAGATTACGATATTATACTTGGTTCACGGCTTCTTAGAGGGGATCTTCCATCCATTAAAACGACATATAGAACATTTTTTTCACATATGTATTCTAAATTTTTTCGTATTTTATTCAGATTACCAATTCATGATCCTCAATGTGGATTTAAACTCTTTAAAAGGAAAAATGTCTTAGAACTATTCAAAGAGATTTACACAACGGGATTCGCGTTTGATTCAGAAGTGATAGTAAAAGCTTATTGGTTAGATTTAAAAATTAAAGAAGTTCCAATTATCTGGAATTATGATTCGGGTACGAAGGTCAGTGTGTTGAAACAGATAAGAGAAATGGGAAAAGATCTTCTATTAATTTGGTATGAATCTCATTTATTGTGGTTGCAGAATAATCCTGTATATCCACAGAAACGTGGTTCTAGAAAAGCTCGCCTGTTTTTTGCTATTCTTTCATTATTCTTTAAAGCCAGAACGCAACGTAGTTTTTATTAAATCATTACAAACCAACATTATTAGTAAAATTATTGTAAATATCAAAAATTAGTCATATTTTTTATTTAAAGAAAAAGAAATCACATGAAAACCATTCCAAATATTGATATTTTTTTCTATGTTTAGTTTTTTCATTTTCATTTTTTCTTTAATTTCTATAATATTCGTTACATGTTCTTCTTCACCCAGAATATTACCAACAAGTCCCATCCTCGTAATTTTACGACCTAATCTATATAGAAAATTCTCAGTTGGGCCAGAAATTATTATAATTCCATCAGGTGATAGTATTTTTTTAAAAATGTCAATTACACTGTCTAATTTTTTTACATGTTCCAACACATCAAATGAAGTTATAATATCAATGTTTGAAAAATTTAAAATATCTTTTTCATCCGTGATCTGCTTAAGAGATATATTTTTTGATGTTATGATTTTCTTTGCAATATCAATATTTAAATCAACACCAATTCCCTCTTTTATTTCATGAGATATTGCTTGTAAGAATATTCCACTACCACACCCAAAATCTAAAATCTTTTTTTGACTAAAAGATGACATCTTATAAGCTGTGATTAATCTGTTGATAAAGATCTTACGAATTAGAAAATTTTTATGTAAATAAAGAGGTGTAGAAACTTCATCAGTTTTTGTACTTATTGGGATATCTCGTAATTTTTCTAGTGCAATATTGAGATTGTTTTTAAACAACTTAAGATTATGATGTAATGTTTTTTTCAATCTTTAAAGACCTAAATTTTTGGATATTATTTTGTTAAAATATGTTTTTAATAAGTAAATTAAAAACATATTTTAGTTACATTAAAACATTAATAGTCATAGTTTAATGAAATAGATACAACTAGTTTTACTTTTGATTTAGTAAAGAATCCAGCATATCAAAAAAGGCTAACACAAGGCAAAATACTATCATTTTATATTCATTGAAAACTTGAACTAACAGAATACCGGAAATGTTATACAAATAATAAAAAATTAATAGACATGGAAGACAATGCAATACAACAACTATCAGAATTTGAAGAAAACTACTGGTGGTTTACAGCAAGAAAACAAATTATCAGAAAAATTCTATCCAAATATAACATAAAAGGTAAAATTCTAGACTATGGCTGTGGAACAGGTGGCACATCTTTAGAACTTCAAGAGTTTGGCACAGTTATTGGTACTGATATCTCAGCTAAAGCGTTAGAGCTTGCTAGTACTAAAATAAAAACAATAACGATATCGGATCTCCAAAACTATGAAAACTATTTTGACGTCATAACCTTGTTTGATGTTCTAGAACATGTAAACGATGACAAAACTCTACTTTCTAAACTTTGTCAATTTTTAAAAAATAATGGACTTGTTTTAATTACCGTCCCAGCATTTCAGTTTTTATGGTCAAAACATGATATCGCTTTATCACATTACAGAAGATATACAAAAAAACAGCTACAGGAAACACTAAAAAATGCAAACTTGAAACCACTAACTTCAGGCTACTTTATGACATTTTTATTTTTGCCAGTATTGCTTTACAGAATATTTAATAAAAATAAAGAAACCAGAACAGATCTCAATAAACTACCAAAAATAATTGATTATATCCTAACAAAGATTTTTCTATTAGAATCAAGATTAATTGGTTATCTGCCATTTGGTGTGTCACTTTATTGTATAGCAAAGAAATGATCAAAGTTATCTTCCTTAAACTTCAGGTAGTTAGTAAAATCAAATTTTGAAGTTTTTTATAGTTTGACCATGGAAAACATCATGGTTATAAAAATTCGTTATGAAAAAATCATACACGATTCTCAATATTTTTATTTTGTATGTTGAGATCTTTTTTTAATATAATCTATTGAATGTATAGGAGTTGGATCAATATTTGATAATACCGCCTTATAGATTGAACAGTAGTCTAGAAGATAAATCAAAGTAATTATCTTGTCTAATATACTACCACTGACTGACAATATTTCTTGGTATTCTATATCTTTATTTTTGAAATAATCTTTTACAATCTTCCATCTTTCTTTTGTCTTCGCATAATCATCTTTCCCTCGTATAATTATTGGTTGAACATTGGAAGGTTTTTCCCATGAAACAATTCCATTATGTGAAGCTTCCAAAACATCCTCTGTCATTGCATGTATCTTTGCATTTTCTTGTAATGAATTTTTAAATCGTATAGCACTTGCTTGCAAACCATATGGGTAATAAATTAAAGGAATACCAACAACCCATTTTGCTAAATTAAGTGCAGGATTACTTTGTGATAGATTTGACGAACAAATTTTTTTCCTAACTAATTGTAATTTTCTGATTGATTGATAAACATCATTATTATCTATTGGAATTGTCTTTTTTAGAACTTTTAACATAGTATACAAATAAACCGTAAATGATGCTCTCGGAGAATGTAGTTGTGGAATTTGTACATATTTAATTTTATTTTTTTCACAAAATGTTTTCATTTTACCACCAGAAGAAAACGCGATTATCTTATTTTTGTTTTTTTTAGCTAAATAAAGACAAGATAAAGTCTCTATAGTGTTTCCCGATACACTAGTTGTTATTACCAATGTTTTACGATCTATTGTCATTGGAAGATGATATCCTTTAACAACTGATACATGAATATTTGTTTTCGATAAAATAGATGAAAAAATTTCTCCTATTGCTCCTGAACCTCCCATTCCAGCAAACACAATGTGATTTGTATAATCTAAAGTAGTGTCTGCAGATTGAGATTCGTATGCATTCTTTGATATCTCTGGCCATCTATCATAAATTTCATACATCTTTTGTGAGTCATATTTCTGTAATTTTTTTAAATCCAGCAATCTGTTGATGAAAATAACGACCAAAATAAAACATTAACTACTAATTGAATGTTGAAAATTGTTTTTACAAACAAGGAATATTATAGGCTAAATTAAAATCACATCTGATGCTAAAAACAATAGAATGGAAAGATAATGCCGTAGTTATGATAGATCAAACCAAATTACCAAATGATCTAGTTTATGTTAAATATACTAGCTATAATGATGTTGCTAATGCTATTAAAAATTTAGTTATTCGTGGTGCTCCAGCTATAGGAGTTGCTGGAGCTTTTGGATTAGTATTAGCAGCATTACAAAGTAAATCTATCACAAAAGCAGAACTTCTCACGGATTTAGAAAGAGCAAAAAAAACACTTTTTGAAACAAGACCAACTGCTGTAAATTTATCCTGGGCTCTTGAAAAAATCATGAACGCAGCAAAAAGCGGCACAACTGTCTCAGAGATAAAAAACATCGTAATTAATTTAGCAAAACAAATGGCTGATAGTGATATAACAATTAATAAAACTATGGGGAAATATGGTTCTGAATTATTTGAAAACAATGATATCGTCATGACACATTGTAATGCTGGCGCACTAGCTACAGTAGCATATGGAACGGCGTTAGGTGTAATACGTGCTACTAAAGAAAGCGGCAAAAATATCAAAGTCATTGCAACGGAGACTAGGCCAGTACAACAAGGATCAAGATTAACTGCTTTTGAATTAAAACATGACGGAGTTGATGTCAGCTTAATTCCAGATACTGCAGTAGGGTATACCATGGCAAAAGGATTGGTAAACAAAGTTATTGTCGGTGCAGATAGAATTCTACGTACAGGTCATGTATTTAACAAAATTGGAACGTATCAAGTAGCATTAATTGCAAAACAACATAACATTCCATTTTTTGTAGCAGCACCGTTATCAACATTTGATCTAAAAAGTAATCCATATGACGTAATAATTGAACAAAGAAAAGCAGAAGAAGTTACTCAATTAGGTGATAGAAAAACTGCACCTGAAGGAATAAATGTAATAAATCCTGCATTTGATATGACTCCTCCTGAATTAATAACGAGAATAATCACTGAAGCGGGAATCGCAAACCCCCCCTTTGAAGAATCTATAAAAAAATTATTTGAAGCTAATAAATAGAAAGTTTTTATTGATTTTAAGGCAATTTTTAAAAATATGTGTACTGTGAAACCAGAGCAGATTAGAAACTCATTAAAACAATGCATGGATCCAGAGATCCCAATCAATATAGTTGACATGGGACTGATTTATGGAATAGATGTATCTGACAACAATGACGTTAACATAAAAATGACGATGACGACTCAAGGCTGTCCTCTACATGAAACACTTGTTAGCGATGTAACAAGATATGCAAAAAAGGTGTCTGGAGTAAATAATGTCAAAGTCGATATTGTATGGGATCCACCTTGGTCTATAGATAAAATGTCTGATGAAGCAAAGGCCATGCTCAAAAATATGGGAACAAGAAATACTCCTGCTCCAATAGATTATGAAACTGCAATGCCACAAGGTGTTGGGTCGTTAATTAAACAGGAGGATGGTTCACTAGTTCTTGCAAATGAACATAACCAAGGATTTATGGTAAATCAAGCAATTGTTGATTTTTGGAAATCATGTAACGGAAAAAGAAAGATAACAGAGCTTGTTGATATTTTTGCGCAACAAACAGGTCTACAAAGAGCACAGGTAGAAAAAGAAGTTACACAATTAGTGAGGCAATTATTGGATGGTGGATTGATTACCATTCCAAATCAAGAAACACCAAACGTTGAATTTAAAAAATCAAATTAAATTTCCTTTATTTCTGTAATAGTAGCATGCACTGAATCCATTTTAACAATAGTTCGTTTGTTGTCAAAACCTAACGCTACATACCAATCTCCAGCATCATTATCATATTTTGTTTCAAGTGTTTTGATTTGTGGTTCTTTAACATTATAGTTTTTTATAATTCCAGAGATTGCTAATGCTATAGCATCTTTTTCCTTATCCAGTCTTCGTTTCATTAATCCTATACCGGGAGTCATTAACAAATTTGACAGTGATACACAAATAAATTGTTTGATAAAATTAGTTTGAAAGGGCTCGGAGGGCTTCGATCCCTCGACCTGGTGGTCCGAAGCCACCCGCACTGTCCTGACTGTGCTACGAGTCCAGACAAGTAAGACTTTAACGAGGCTAAATATCTGTCTAGATACTTGAAAGTTTCAAAAAAAGTTACAGGTGTAGAGTATGCAATTAGAGATATTGTAACTGAAGCACGGAAATTGCAAAAACAGGGAAAAAAAGTTACTTATCTTAACATAGGTGATCCTGTCCAGTTTGGTTTTCAGACTCCTGATAACGTAAAAGAAGCAACGATCAAAGCAATTAGAAATGGTGAAAACTATTATGCGCCATCGGAAGGTTTACCAGAACTACGTGAAGAAATAGCAAAAAAAGAACACAACAAAGGTCTTTCCGTGAACTTTGATGACATACTGATCACTAATGGAATATCAGAAGGACTTGATATGGTCATATCTTCTATTGTAGAAGAAGGAGACGAAGTACTATTGCCAGGTCCATATTATCCACCTTATGCATCATATGTTAGATTACATGGTGGTGTTCCAGTGGAATTTGCAGTTAACTTGAATAATTCAAGACCTGATCTTGATGATATTAAATCAAAAATAACTTCAAAAACTGTAGCAATTTGTCTAATCAGTCCAAATAATCCAACAGGAGTTGTATTCAACGAAAAATCATTAAAAGAATTAGTAGATATTGCAAATGAAAATGATCTTTACATAATTTGTGATGAAATTTATGATCAGATTGTATTTGATGAACAATTTGTAGGTATAGGAAAAGTAGCTAATGATTCGCCAGTTATAGTTCTAAACGGGTTTTCTAAGGTTCATTTAATGTCAGGATGGAGAATAGGCTACATAGCGTTTAACAGCTCATCTAAACTGGATCTTATAAGAGAAAATTTACCGAAACTTGCACGAGTTCGAATTTCTACAAATTTGCCAGTACAATATGGAGCACTAGAATCTTTGCGTGGACCGCAAGGATATATTTCAGAATTTGTTTCTGAGTTGAAAAAACGTCGAGATTTTGTAATAAAACGATTAAACTCGATTTCGGGACTTTCATGTTCAAATCCAAAAGGTGCCTTCTATGCATTTCCAAAAATTGAACATAACAAGTACAAATCAGATAGAGACTTTGTTTTGGATCTATTACGAACAAAGGGAGTACTCACTGTACATGGTTCTGGCTTTGGAACAAAATATGGCAGCGGACATTTTAGATTGGTGTTTTTACCTGACATACAAACACTTGATCTGGCTTTAAACAATATTGAAGAGTTTGTAAATCAATAATTTGTTTATCTATTTTCTAGCGTTCTTTTTTTGAATCCAACAATAATTAAAAAACTACCAAACACAATCATGCCTAAAGATACTTTTTCGTTCGTAATTTCTGAACTTAGCAAAAAATCTAAAACAAAGCCAGGTCCCCAAATAATGAGATTTCTAGTCAAAACTATCAACGCCATAATTATGAACAGTATTCCCATGGCCGTATACCAATTTCTTGCACTACGTGGTGCATAATTCATAATTCTATTCACAGATTGTGAACTTTAAACTATCTTGATGCCAGGATTCTTTAGTTTGTTTTTTATCATTGCATTAAGCAACAATGGAGTTGACATCTCGGCAAAATATGATAATGATCCGGGTCCTAAGTAAATTGGACGAAGACCTTTAATCTCATTAATTAAATCGTTTACGACTTTCACAGAATTAGCATCATCACCACACACAAAGATATCATAATCTAATGAAAGATTTGGATCAACTAGTTTTTTCTCTGAAATTACATGAAATGCAGAAACAAGATTGGCTTTACTTTTCATATATTTTGATACTAATTGATATGAAAATGGTTTATTTTCTTTTAATGGAATAAATTCAAAACCCAATTCTGTTTTTACCATGGGCACTATTGGTGAAACCACAACACAACTGTCCTTTATTTGTGCAAGTATTTGAGAACAAGTTGAATCAATATTTTCATAAGGAATTGATAAAATCAAAACATCGGATTCTTTTGCAATAGATAAATTATCATTTCCTTTAACAGTTCCGTTAATTTTTCCATAAGTTTCTTTTGCAAGTTTTGTGTATTCTTCGGCAGCACTTGTCGCCCTTGACGCATCTCTTGAACCAATTAAAATATCATGATTAATACACCATCTAAGCGCAAATCCTTTTCCCATACCGCCAGTTCCACCAACAATTCCTATTTTCATCGACTTGGTTCTGGTAATGTTATTATTATCTCTATTTGAGAGCTCAAAAAGAATTCAAAATTGATTATATTTCTACGACATGGACAAGCTAAAAACA
>Ga0194128_10000541_pt1 | contig 68868 bp, 54 predicted proteins | sample TA2KigCa65mmetaG_FD_148650 | JGI IMG/M metagenome (GOLD analysis project Ga0194128, IMG submission 148650) | Freshwater microbial communities from Lake Tanganyika, Tanzania - TA2015037 Kigoma Deep Cast 65m | ecosystem: Environmental > Aquatic > Freshwater > Lake | place: Tanzania: Lake...
GTTCCCCGTTCCCCGTTCCCCGTTCCCCGTTCCCTGTTCCCTGTTCCCTGTTCCCCGTTACGCGTTCCATGTAACCTGTAACCCGTAACCCAACCGGAGGACATCGTATGAATACGCCGGAAGACTATCGTCCGCAGATGCGAGAAGTCACACGGCGCACCGCGCTACAAGCGGGGGCCCTCGGCATCGGACTCGGCCCGATGGTCCTCCGTCAGGCGTTGGCGGCAGATGGGGCGACGCCGCGCGCCAAGTCCGTAATCTTCATCTTTTTGACGGGCGGCTTAGCGCACCACGACAGTCTTGACCCGAAACCGGACGCGCCGGCGGAAGTACGCGGCGAGTTTAACCCGATCTCCACCACCGTGCCCGGCATCCAGATCTGCGAACATTTGCCGCTCTTGGCGCAACGGGCCGACCGCTACGCTCTGGTACGGTCGATGCGGACCAACAGCGACGGCCACGAACAGGCCTGCCACATGCTGTTGACAGGGCGACTCGACCTGCCTCCCGGCTTCACGCTCGACAAGGTTCCTAACGCCAACGAGTGGCCGTCGATTCCGGCCACGGTCACATACGCATTACGCGAACGGCGGACCGCGTTGCCGCCGGCCGTGGTGTTGCCGCAGCCGAGCGTCAACGAGGAAGGCAAGGTTCGGCCGGGGCAGTATGCCGGCCGGCTCGGAAACAACTGGGACGCCTGGCATCTTCATGTCGCCGCCCCGTGCGCACTGGGCAATGGCGCCTGCCCGGACTGCTTTCGGTTCGAGGGTACGCCGTTCGAACATGGCTCACCCCGTATCTTTGACACGCCACGCCTGGTCCTGCCTGAAGGCGGTGAGATTCGACTGAACGGCCGCGTCGGCCTGCTGGCGGGCATCCAGCACGAGCAGCAGGAACTCGAACGGGTCACCGACCGCTTCGCGAACATGCGACGTCAGGCGTTGTCGGTATTGACCGACGCGCGCATCCGCAGCGCTTTCGACGTCGAGAACGCCGATGAACGGACGCTCGACCGTTACGGCAAGAACAAGTTCGGGCTTGCGGTTCTCATGGCCAAGCGGCTTAGCGAGGGCGGCGTCAATCTGGTCCAGGTGAATCTTGGTAAGAACTCCACCTGGGACACCCATCGCCGCAATTTCCCCAACCTGAAAGACAACCTGCTGCCACCGCTCGATCGGTCGGTCTCCGCGCTACTGGACGATCTGGCGGAAAGCGGTCGGCTCGACGAGACACTTGTGATCGTCACCGGTGAATTCGGCAGGACACCAAAGATCAACAAGGATGCGGGACGTGACCATTGGGGTCGCGTCAACTCGCTGTTATTGGCGGGCGGAGGCGTGGCCGGAGGTCGCGTGATCGGTGCCTCGGACAGCATCGGTGCCGATCCGGCCGTCGACATGCAGACACCCGAAAACCTGGCCGCCACGATGTTCCAGGCGCTCGGCATTCCTCGCGACGCGACCTGGCACGACCTCGACGGGCGGCCCCACAAAATCTACCACGCCCCGCCAATCGAAGGCCTGTTGTCGTAAACCGAACGGGCGCAGCATATCGTGAGGGTACTCCCGAGCGCGTGCCTTCCGGATTGCGTGTGCCACCACCGGTCGTGTGTGCCACGGGTGAGGGTACTCCCGACCCCTTCAATCGTCCATCTTCGAAACAGCATGATCGCGATCCGGCCTTGGTTGCGTCACGCTGCTGGCCGGTGGCGTTGCATGAAGTGCGACCCGCCCACGGCTGCCCGGCGACTGGCGGAAGCGGCGGAACGCATTCGCAGGCGAGCGAATCGAAGAACAACTACTAGACAAAACGGATAGTACCGGCGATAATCTGGATATGGCGAAACGAACCAAAAGCAAAAGGCTGACTGATCAGTTGCGGCAGGCAATCGACGATTCCGGCATGACGCGGTATCGCATCGCCCAGGAAACCGGCATCAGCGAAGCGACATTGAGCAAGTTCTACCTGGGCCAGCGGGGGCTTTCGATGGAAGCCTTGAACGCCTTAGGCGAGTGTTTGCAATTGACAATTCACCTGGGCCGAAAGCCCGAACAGAAAGGCAAATAAGCATGGCCAAATGGTATCACTTCAGTTTGACCGTGTGGCTGCGATTGAAAGTTTCCGGCGATGCGTCGCAACTGCTGGAAGAGCTGCAAGAACATTTGGCGCATGACTACAGCGTTTCTGAACTAAAACTGATCGAAGCGGAGTTCACCGAACTCGCCGACGGCGCGCCGGGCGAACTCGAGTTTTCGTTTCAACTGGATATGAGCTTCAATGAATCGCAGGTTGAGTTTGGCGACCCAACAGAAGAAGCCATCGACGAACTCGACAACGAATTGACCAACTATGTAGCGAGCAAGTTCCCGCTGACGCACCTGGAAACTCTTGGCGACGCACTAACAACGTTTTTTCTCGGCGAGAGTGATGACGACACGCCGGAAAGTGCACTCTGAACCAAAGACAGGTAGAACTATGGCCAGCATCGCCAAACATAAGAACGGCACGCGGCGGATTCTTTTTGTTGCCCTGGACGGCAAGCGGCCCACGATCCGGCTGGGCAAGAAGTCGCTGGAATTCGCGCGGGAAGTAAAGAACAAGGTCGAAAAGTTATTGGAAGCGAAGATACTCAAGCGGGCTATGCCGACTGAGTTGGCCGAATGGGTTGCCGACTTGGAACCTTGGTTGGCCAAGAAACTGGCCCGCGTGGGATTGATTCCCGACCACGAAGCCACGTCGGAATCGACGCTGGGAGAGTTTTTGACGACCTATATCGATGGGCGCACCGACTTGAAACCGCTGACAATTCGTCACCTGAACGACGCCAAGCGGAACCTGATCGGATTCTTCGGACAGCAAATGCCGTTGTCAGAGATCACACCCGGAGGGGTCGACGAATTCCGTCGCGAATTGTCACGTCGGCTCGGCGAAAACACCGTGCGCCGATAATGTGGACGGGCCAAACAGTTATTCCGCGCTGCCGTCCGCAAGCGATTGATCCGCGAGAACCCGTTGCGGACATGAAGGGCTGCGGAGTTCAGGCGAATCGTGCGCGCGACCACTTTGTGAGTCGCGACGATACCGCGAAGCTACTGGATGCCTGCCCAGACTCACAATGGCGACTCATCGTTGTTCTTTCGCGGTTTAGCGGATTGCGATGCCCATCGGAACATTTGGCGCTGAAGTGGTGCGATGTGAACTGGGGACGGGATCGCATCCGCATTTCGAGCCCCAAGACCGAACACCATGCAGGAGGGGACTCTCGGACGATCCCGATTTTCCCCGAACTTCGTCCGTACCTGGAAAACGCTTGGGATTCCGCCGAGCCGGGAACTGAATTCGTGATCACTCATTATCGCCATGCGAATGCCAACTTGCGTACTCAGTTTCAACGCATTATTCGGTGCGCCGGGTTTGAACCCTGGCCGAAACACTTTCAGAATTTGCGGGCCAGCAGGGCGACGGAATTGGCGGCGGAGCACCCTGCCTATGTGTAGCTGCGGCTTGGCTGGGACATTCCACGATAGTCGCCCAGAAACACTACTGGCAGGTCACCGAAGAGGACTTTCAGAAAGCGGCGCAAAAAGCGGCGCAGTCGGGACGCGCATCAAGCCGTGAGATGTCGCAACCGACGACCACCACCGACGAAAAAAGCCCGGTTCTGCCGGGCTTTTCGACTGCTTGCGATTTGGTGCAAGTTAGTTCAGTGCCCCCTCTTGGACTCGAACCAAGAACCCTCTGATTAAGAGTCAGATGCTCTGACCAATTGAGCTAAGGAGGCTGATTTGGCGTAGAAAATATGGTAACGCGCTGCGAGGAATTGGCAACGGGGGATGTACCGCCTCATTCCGGCCGGTCTTGATCGACGGGCATGCCGAGCTGTTTCATTTTGCGGTACAGGTTGCCGCGATGCAGGCCCATCCGTTCGGCGGCCAGCGACATGTGGTTCCCGGCCGCTCGGATCTGCCGCTGGATGTACTCGACCTGGAAGTCATGGGTTGCCTCCGCCATCGGCAACTGCCACCGCGCATCCTGGTCGGGGCCACGTTCGGGAGCGACGGTGAACGACACGTCGGCGGCCTGGACCGAATCGCCGGGCGAGAGGAACGCAATCCGCTCCATCAGGTTCCGCAGTTCGCGGACGTTCCCTGGCCAGCGGTGCTCGCGCAACAAACGCCGGGCATCCGCGGCAATGCCCGGCGGGCGCCGCCGCGCTTTCCCGGAAAATTCCGCCAGAAAGTGCTCGGCCAGCAGCAGGACATCGTCGCCTCGCTCCCGCAGCGGCGGCAGTTCGATTGCCACCACATGCAAGCGGTAATAGAGGTCCTCTCGGAATCGACGCTCGCGAACCAGCTCGTGCAGCCGCTGATTGGTCGCGGCGATTACACGGGTATCGACATGGATTGGCTGTTGTCCGCCCAGTCGCGTAACGGTCTTGTCTTCCAGCACGCGCAGGAGTTTGGCCTGGCCGCTGGGACTGAGGTCGCCGATCTCATCGAGAAACAGTGTGCCCCCCGCCGCCTGCTCGAACTTTCCGACCCGCATCTCGCGCGCATCGGTGAACGCCCCCTTTTCGTGCCCGAATAACTCGCTTTCGAGCAGCGTCTCGGGCAACGCCGCGCAATTGATCGCCACAAACGGATGGCTGTGCCGCTCGCTGAGCGCGTGCACCAGCTGCGCCACCACCTCTTTCCCGGTCCCGTTCTCGCCCAGGACCAGAACCGCAAGATCGGTGGGGCCAACCCGTTCGATCGTCGCACGGACACGCTGCATCTCGGGACACTCGCCGATCTGCCGCACGCCTCGATTCGCCTGGTCGGCCCAGGTATTGCGCGACTGAAGCAACTGACCATGCTGCCGTGAGTTTTCGATGGCGGTCGACGCATGCCGAGCGAGCTCTTCGAGGCACTCCACATCTTCGGCGGTGAACTCGCCGCCACGCTTGTTGATCATTTCGAAGGCACCCAGGACTTCCCCGGCGCGGGCACGCAGCGGCCCGCAGAGCAGGTTGCGGGTATGGAACCGGAGCCGCTTGTCGACGCTACGGTCAATCCCGGCGGAAGAAGCAGCGTCCACGACTCGCGTGGTGCCGGAACGCACCACCTCCCCCACAATTCCCTGGTGGTCGGGGATCCGCAGCTCGCCGCCCTGGACGCCAAGTGCGGGGCGCGCAATCAGAGTACGCAGCGGCCGGTCCCAAAGGAAAATGCTCGCCCGTTCCGCCTGCATCAGCCGCGTCGATGCCTCCGCCATCTGCACCAGCAACTCGTTCAGATCGAGCGTCGCGCTCCAGGTCGCCGCGATCCGAAGAATCGACTCCTGCCGCGCGATCCTCTTGCGGAGCCAGTCGAGTTCGCCGCGCTGCCGATAGAACCGGCCCAGCCAACGCGCGAGCTCTTCCAATACTCCCGCGCTCAGCGATGCCCCGAACTGCGTTACCGCGGTTTGCGTTACCGAGGTCGGCGGTACCGACATCTGGGCCGCCATCACCAGCAACGTCGCCGACGTCGCATTGGGATCGGCTTCCCCTGCCACCGAGGCCCACCAGCCGTCCCGTTCGCACGGCACGCCCCGATCGAGCGCATCCGCCAGCAGTTCCCAGGGCAGCGCTCGCCCTGCCCCTACCGAAGCCAACGTCTCCCAGCTTCCCTCGCGCGCCCGCACCACCGCCACCTGCGACAGCGGTAGCGCGCCGCGAATCGATGCCGCGGCAAATTCCAGGAAATCACCAGGGACCTCACCGGAAACCTGCAGCCACCATTCGCCCAGCAGCCTCAACACGGTTTCGCAACCGGCAGAATTACCACCCGCAAGGCCAAACTTCGCTTGGGAAGAGCTGGAATTCATCGGCTCAATTTAGGGGATGGGACCCCGGCTGACAAACGGGTGGGCGGGCGATGCGGAATTTGTTAAAGTCACGAAACGCTGCCACGGCCAGCCAAGGTAAGGGACTCACGAGTTACGAAAGGTCGAGCATGGGGTTTTTCGAAGGGAAAAAGGGGCTGATCATCGGGGTCGCCAACGACCGTTCGATCGCTTGGGCGATCGCCAAAGTGATCATGGACCAGGGCGGCGTCGCCGGTTTCACGCACCTGCCCGACAAACCGGACGACGAGAAGCGAAAGAACCGGCGCCGTGTGTCCCAATGCACCGATCTCTATCCCGCGCAGGCGAAGTTCCTGGAACCGCTGGATGTGAACAACGACGAGAATATTGCCGCGATCATGCGTCGCACCGCCGACGAGTTCGGCAAGATCGATTTCCTGCTGCACTCCGTCGCCTTCGCGACGCTCGACGATCTCAAACGCGACACGATCGAGACCAGCCGCGACGGCTTCAAACTGGCGATGGAAATCAGCGCCTACAGTTTGATCGCCGTTGCCAACGCCGCGCGAACAATACTGAACCCCAACGCCGCAATCGCAACGATGACCTATTTTGGCGGCGAACGCTGCGTGCCTGGATACAACGTGATGGGAATCTGTAAGGCCGCGCTGGATGCCATCGTGCGGTACCTCGCGTACGACCTCGGCCCGCAAGGGATCCGTGTCAACGCGCTCAGCGCGGGCCCGTTGAAAACTCTGGCGGGCCAGGCGGCGGGCGTGGGTGAAATGCAAGGACTGTACGAGTACATGTCCCCGCTGGGACGCAATGTCACCCATGACGAAGTCGGCCGGATCGGAGCCTGGCTGCTGTCCGATCTTTCGGCCGGCATCACCGCCGAAATCCTGCACGTCGATGGCGGCTACAACGCCATGGGATCGCCCGGCCGCCTGCTCGATCGACTCAAGTCGGCCGGCTCGACCTGAAAGGCCAGCCAACCGGTCGCGATCGACGCGCACTTTGACGGCCGCTGCGCAGCTTCCAGCGATCGATGGACTGCGATCATGACAAGCGACAATCCACTCCGAAACGAAGTGCGTGAGATCGCGATCGCCGTCGTCGAATGGGATGGAAACTACCTCGTGGGAGTGCGGCCTGCCGGAGCGCCGCTGGAAGGCTTTTCCGAGTTTCCCGGCGGCAAGATCGAACGGGGCGAACCACCCGCCGCGGCGGCGGAACGCGAATGCCAGGAAGAGACCGGCCTGATCGTCGAAGTTGTCCGCTTGCTGCTGGTCCATGAACAGCAGTACCCGCACGCGCACCTGCGGCTGCACTTTTATTCCTGCCGACCCGCAACCATCCCTCCCGCACCCGTCGCGGAACCCTGGAGATGGGTTTCGACGTCCGAATTGTTGCAACGGACATTCCCGCCCGCCAACCAGCCGCTATTGGAGAACATCCGACGTGATTGGATCGATCACGGACGTTGATCTCGGTATAGATAGCTGGACCATTCATCGGGTGGCACTCAACTCGGTACCGCAGCTCTTAAGCAGACGGGCTCGGGACGGCCCTCACCCGTGGCACACACTGGTTGCGGAATTTAGGCAAAATGGGCGATGCGGTGGCCTTCCGAATTGATCTAGGTGTTTCCTGGACGGCCGGTTACAACCTTGAGTCGAGTTGGCCCGGATTCGGCTGGCCTGGGAGGGATCGGCGGAATTCAGGGCACGCGCGCGACAAGGAGGTCGCGGGTGACCGAGGCTGTGGGAGTCGGCCCGGGCAAATCAGTTGCATGGAGTGACCCAGAGCATGGATGCTCGAAGAATTGGGATGGCTATTGCCATCGTTCTGGCGATGCACGGTACGGCGGTCAACGGAGCGGGACATCGCACGCGGAATTTTCTGGTCAATGCGCCGACCGTCGAATTTGCAAAACTTGTTGCCGAAGCGGCCGAACGCTATCGGCGTGATCTGTCGCTGGAATGGCTGGGTCGCGAACTCCCGGATTGGCGCGATCCGTGTCCGATCGTCGTGCAGACCGGTCCGAACATGGGCGCCAGCGGCCAGACAACGTTTGACCTCGTGTCGGATGGCAGCCAGCCGCGGCACTGGAGCATGGTGGTGCGCGGAACTCCCGAGCGCATCCTCGACAGTGTATTGCCGCACGAAGTCACGCATACCATATTCGCGACACATTTCGGTCGCCAGTTGCCTCGCTGGGCCGACGAAGGGGCTTGCACCACCGTCGAGCATCTCGCGGAACGCTCCAAGCACGAACAACTGCTGGTGCAGTTCCTGACGACCGAACGCGGCATTCCTTTCAACGAGATGTTCCGGATGAAGGACTATCCGCGCGACATGTTGCCGCTTTATGCGCAAGGCTATTCGGTCGCTCGATTCCTGATCGCGCTGGGCGGCAAGCGGAAGTTCATCCAATATGTCGGCGAGGGAATGCGGTCGAACAATTGGACCGCGTCCACGGAAGAGTTCTATGGAATGCAGAGTCTTTCGGAATTGCAGTTGACCTGGGTGGAGTGGGTGCGGCGAGGCAGCAACGAACAGGAAGCGTTGCTGGTGCTTTCACCACGGCCACGCGCCGCGCTGCAGTCGCTGCTAGCCCAGAATGAACCGTCGCCGGATTCGGCGAGCGTTCCGCGAGGAACGACACGAAGCGCGGAGGCTGCACGGGAATCGTCATCGAATAGTGCCTCGCCAATGGTGCGGGTGGCCATGGCCGAAGGAAGCTGGTACGCTCGGCAACGCGATCGGGCGCGGGAGTATGAGATCGCACAAGATTCAAGAGCGTCGGCCGATCCCGACGCCCCGCCTGCAACCAAGACGGTGCGCAGTTCCATCGCCCGACCTCCGCAGCCGGAACGTCCCTCGCAGATTATTCTCGAATATGACCGGGTGAATCGAAGGGCCGCTGCCCCGTCAACCGGTTCCGATCCACCAGTTCGTCCCTCGGGCGTTCGGGTTTCTGGCTCCGCAGTCAGCGGGCCGATCGGGTACCGCTAATCTCCAACGTGTTTACGGTGATCACTCAGGAACGACAGCGACCGCTTCGATTTCAATCAGCCAGTCCGGTCCGACGAGCGCGGAAACGCCGACGAGCGTACTGACGGGCGGATGGTCGGCCGAAACATATCGACTGCGAACTTCGCGAATGATCGGAACATGTTCGGGCTGTAATCCGACAACATACAGGTTCGTCTTCACGACGTCGCGAAATGTCGCCCCCGCCGCGTCCAAAGCCAACTTGACGTTGCGAAATGCCTGATCGACCTGAGTTTTCAGGTCCCCCTTCCCGACAACTTCGCCGCGTTCGTTGATGCTGACCTGTCCGGAGATGTAAATCGTCTTGCCACGGGTCACACAGGCCAGATGGGTCCAGCCAAACGTCGGACAAAGCGTCGTTGGATTGTCGTATTCGATTTTCATGCGTTGCACTTAGCCTCCTTGGGCCCGAAGGGATTTTTCGCCGTGCCGCCGGGGGCTCACCTCAGCCGCCCGCGTCCGATCAGGCCCGGGGCGGCGCGTTATAGATTGTCGCGGGATCGGCGAGTCGTTGTTCGGTGGTTTCGAACCGGCCGTCGCGCAACGCGCGAAAGAAACAGCTGGCATAACCTTCGTGGCAGGCGGCACCGGTCTGCCGGACCTTGAGCAGGATGGCGTCGGCGTCGCAGTCGATGCGAATTTCGACAACCTGCTGAAAATGACCGCTTTCCTCGCCTTTGACCCACAGCCGCTGCCGGCTGCGGCTGTAGTAGACCGCTTTGCCGGTGCGTACCGTTTCGGCGAACGACTCGCGATTCATATACGCCAGCATCAGAACGCGGCCGGAATCGGCGTCCTGGGCAATGGCGGGAAGCAGGCCATCGGCCGAACCAAAGGCCGGTTCATCGATGGGACCAGGTTCAATCGTCGGCGAGTTCATCTTGGTGTCCAGGGGTCGAACTGCAAAAGGTAAAGAACGGCAGGCAAACGTTTGGCACAAGCCAAAGCATGAGCATAACCCGACTTCCAGTCGGCGGATAGCGATTCGGCGACGCGTGGCTTTTGGCGATCTGGATGTTCCCGAGCGAACTGTGAAAAACGGATTGGATATCGCAAGCTAAGCTTCCGATGTGTGAGAGAAGGTCTGGCGCTATCCAGCTTGAAAGGGCATCCCCGTGGAACAATCGATCAGCGTGGTACTTCCGGTACACAATGCCGAAGGGACGTTGGCTCGCAGTGTCGCGGACGTGCTTGAAGTCCTTCCCGACCTGACCAACCGATTCGAAGTGCTGATCGTCGACGATGGTTCGACCGATCTTACGGCCGAATCGGCAGACGAACTTGCGCGGCGTTTTCCCCAGTTGAAGGTCGTGAGGCACGCCACCCAGCAGGGAATTCCGGCGGTCGTAAAAACCGGACTCAAGCAGGCTCACGGCGACCTGGTGGTCGTCCAGGATCCGTCGAACCCGTTACGTCGCCGGGACTTGCTGCAGATACAGTCGTTCCGCTCGCCACCGCGAAAAGGCCAGGAATTGACGAAAACCGACCGGCCGAAGAACCGCCTGATGGTATTGGGAACCGGCTTCACGCAGTAGCCGCGGCGCCGCTTCAGCCGGGTTCGGCACCGTTTTTCGAGGATCCGGACCGCTCGCGTCGTCGCGCCGGGCCGGGATTACGGCTGGTTTCAGCCGCCGTTTTGGCTGCGGCGGGCGCGTTGGTCCGCGCAGCAGGCGCGGGCGATATCCGGCAGGCGACCAGCGTTTCAAAAATCCCCGACTGCACGACTTCTTTCGCCTGGTTCACTAACTGCCGGTGCCAGGTCACCTGACCGCGGCGTTTTCCTTTGGCCGCCAGCACCTTGATCGTGTTGACCACGTGCAGGGTGTCGCCGACGTGAATCGGGCGCTGAAACTCCCAGTGGGCGACGGACAGGAACGCCAGCGTGTTAACCGCGGGATACATGCTTGCCAGGCCGGCGACCCAACTGATGCCCAACAAACCGTGGGCGATCGGCCGCTTGAACGGGGTGTTTTTGGCGAACTCGCGATCAATATGCAACGGGTCCATGTCGCCGGTGTGACAGGCGAAATTGACGATGTCGGCTTCGGTCACCGTTCTACTGCGACTCACCCACGAGTCACCGACGTGCAGGTCATCAAAATACAGCGGTTCGTACATATTTGCGGCCCTGCGGGGGGGAAGATAATTGACAAGGTCGTTCGTCATAAGTCAATATGTGATAAAGACCACTGTGCGTGAAATCCCGCGAAAATCAAGCGGGATAGCGGCACGGTCCATGGACAAAGATCGAACCCGCATTCGCGGACCATTCGCTTTCGGCCTTGGATTGGCTCGACGGTTGCGAGCCCAACCGGCAGGTTTTACAAGGAGATCGTCATCGATGGCCCGTACTCGTGACTTCACGGAGATTCTCATCCGGCGTGGCATAATCAGCCCCGATCAGCTGCGCGAAGCGAAACAAGTCGCCCAGGAATCGAACGCCAAGCTGCACGAGACGATCGTGAAGTTGGGTTACGCCAGCTGGGACGAGGTGATGCGCGCGATGGCCGAGGCGTTCAGCCTGGAATATATCGACCTGCGTGAAGTCCAGATTCCGGAATCGGTGATCGAGTTGGTCCCCGAGTCGGTGGCCCGTGAAAACTCGATCCTGCCGATGTCCGAGGACGACGGCGCGCTGCGGGTCATCGTGAGCGACCCCAACGATCTGGATACGACGGAAAAGTTGCGGTTTATTCTCAACCGCAAGGTCGATATCGCGCTGGCGCCGCGCGAGTCGATCATGGAGGCAATCAACCGCTACTACGGGCAGATCGAAGGCGAATCGGCTGACTCGATGCTGCAAGAATTCACCGATACGGCGATCGACTTTACCCAGACGTCCGAAGACCACTCGACCAGCGCCGAAGTGGTCGATGAAAACAGCGCACCGATCGTCAAGCTCGTGCAATTGATGATTACCGAGGCGGTGGCGTTGCGGGCATCGGATATCCATGTGGAGCCGTTCGAGGACCGGGTACGGATTCGTTATCGCATCGATGGGGTGCTCGTGGAACGGGACAGCCCTCCCCGCCGACTGCTGGGTGCCATCATATCGCGCATAAAGATCCTGGCAAAAATGGACATCGCCGAGCGTCGCCGGCCGCAGGACGGCCGGATCAAAGTCACCGCCGGCGATAAGGAACTTGACCTGCGCGTGAGCATCATCCCGACCAATCACGGTCAGTCGTCGGTGATGCGGCTGCTGGACAAAGACAATATCAAAGTCGGCATCCGGCAATTAGGTCTCGGCGAACGCGACTTCACCAATTTCCAGAACCTGATCCGCCGGCCGAACGGGATCGTGCTGGTGACCGGCCCGACCGGCTCCGGCAAGACGACAACCCTGTATGCGGCATTGAACGCATTGAACCGACCGGACCGCAAGATTATTACGGCGGAGGACCCGGTCGAGTATTACTTGCCGGGGGTCAACCAGGTCGAGGTGAAGCATGGTATCGGGCTCGATTTCGCTCGAATTATCCGTTCGATGTTGCGGCAAGCACCCAACGTCATTCTTGTCGGCGAGATGCGGGATACTGAGACCGCATCGATGGGTATTCAGGCAAGTCTGACTGGACACTTAGTATTTAGTACACTACATACAAACGATTCGCCCAGCGCTGTAACACGCATGGTAGACATGGGTGTTCCAGGATATCTGGTCGCAAGCAGCGTAATCGCGATCCTTGCCCAGCGGTTGGTGCGGGTCATTTGTACGCGATGCAAGGTTCCGAATCCGTTGTCGGAAGCGGTCCTGAACGATGCGGGGATTCCGTTGGAGATTGCCAAGACGGCGAACTTCGTGCGCGGCAAGGGATGCAACTATTGCAACAAGAAAGGTTTTCGCGGGCGCCTTGGCATTTTTGAACTTCTGTTGATCACCAGCAAGTTGCGCGAGTTGATTTTCAAGAACGCGTCGGCCTACGAACTGCGCATGCTGGGGATCTCGCAAGGGATGCGGACGCTCTACATCGATGGGCTCGACAAAGTCGTACGCGGGATTACGACTTTGGAAGAGGTCTACCGCAGCGCGAAGCGCATGGAGGGGGACGAGTTCAAAGCCTGATTCCGTGTTTCCATGAATCCGGTTCCGCTCGGATTCTCGCCGCTCCTTTGGCGTTTCAGCCAGCCGCTCGAATAATCGTGCGGTTGGTTATTGGCGGACCAGACCAGAGCCTGCATCGGCCGATGACGGACAACGTGCGGGCTCGCTAGCGAGGCGATTGCGATGGCACAGATTCTGATCGACAAACTACTGCAAGCCTGCGTAAAGCAGGGCGCCAGCGATATTCACATCGTCGTGGGTCAGCCTCCGGTGTTCCGACTGCACGGTCGAATGCGGAAACTGGAAACCAAAGTACTGGAGGCGGACGATTCGGTGGCGCTGATGAAGAGCATCACGCCGAATCGTTGCCAGGAGGAGTTGCAGCAGAACGGCAGCACCGACTTCGGCTTTGCGTTTGGCGACCAGGCCCGTTTCCGCGTGTCGGTCTTCAAGCAGCGCAGCTTTATTTCGATGGTGTTGCGGCAGATTCCCAACAGCATGTTGACTCCCGAGCAGTTGGGGTTGCCGGAGGTCTGCACGAAACTGGCGTTGCGCCCCCGCGGCCTGTTTCTGGTGACGGGGCCGACCGGATCGGGCAAAAGCACAACGCTGGCCAGTCTGATCAATTTCATCAACGAAAATGTGGATCACCACATTATTACGATCGAGGATCCGATCGAGTTTTTCCACTATCACAAGAAATCGACGATCAACCAGCGGGAGATTGGCGTCGATGTGCCGAGCTTTTCCGAGGCGATTCGGCGCGCGTTGCGGCAGGATCCGGACGTGATTCTGGTCGGCGAAATGCGTGACCTGGCGACGATCGAGGCGGCGATTACGGCGGCCGAAACGGGGCATATCGTATTTGGCACGTTGCATACCAACAGTGCCCAGGGAACCGTAAACCGAATTATCGATGCTTTTCCCGGCAACCTTCAGGACCAGATTCGCACTCAGTTGGCCAGTTCCTTGATCAGCGTCGTCGCGCAGACACTGTTGCCGAAAATCGGCGGTGGTCGCGTGGCGGCGTATGAGATCCTGGTGGTGACGCCGGGGATCGCGAACCTGATTCGCGAGAACAAGACGTTTCGAATCACCTCGGCGATTCAGACCGGGGCCAAGTTCGGGATGAATTTAATGGACGATGCGCTGTTCAAATTATGGCGCGAGGAAAAGTGCACGGTCGAAGACTGCCTCGGCAAGGCCCATTCCCCCGACGATCTGGCGAAACGGATCGTGAATGCCAGGCGGGGCATCGCCGATGAGGTGCCCGCGGGAGAATTCGACCACAGCGGCGCGCAATCGGGCGGCGGGCATTGAAACGGGACGCGTTGGAAATGGAGTTGGACGCGCGTCGCAACAAACCCAACCAAACTTGACAGTCTCCAGCATTTTCAGCGGCAGGTTTTATGGCTCTTCGCAGATTCGGACAGGTACTGGTCGACCTCGGCTACATCAGCGATGACCAACTCGAATTGCTGTTGGAGGAGCAGTCGGCTCATCCCGGCGAGAAGCTCGGCAAGATCGCCGAGGAAATGGGCCTGATCACGGACGAGCAGATCGCCACGGCCCTGGCCGAACAGATGGGGATGCAGGTCATCAACCTGGGCGACACGAATATCAACCGGCTGTTGCTCAAGGAGATCACCGAAGCGATGGCGCAGATGTATCGCGTCATCCCGATCAAGCTGGAGGACGACGTGCTGACGGTCGCGACCAACGAGCCGCAGAACATCTCGATTCAGGACGAGCTCCGCACATTTCTCGGCAAGGAAATCCGCGTGGTGGTCGCGGCCGAATCCGAGGTGAAAAAAGCGCTTGACCGCTATTACGCCTCGGAGACGGAAAGCGTCGAGACGATCATCCGCGACCTGGAAAACGACGTCGAGTTGAAAAAAGCGGCGGAGGCCATTGCGACGGACGGTCCGATCGACCTGACCAGCGTCGAAGCGCTGGCCGACAGCGCTCCGGTGCGAAAACTGCTGAACATGGTGTTGCTGCTGGCGATCAAGGACCATGCCAGCGATGTTCACTTCGAGCCTTTCGAGGACGAGTTCCGCATTCGGATCAAGTCGGACGGCGTGTTGTACGAAATGGTTCCACCGCCTCGCCATCTCGCCTTCGCGATCACCACTCGTATCAAGGTGATGGCGAACCTGGACATCGCCGAACGCCGACTGCCGCAGGATGGCCGGATCGAACTGACGGTCGGCGGCCACCCGGTCGATCTTCGCGTCTCGGTGCTGCCGACGCTGTTTGGCGAGAGCGTCGTCATGCGGGTGCTGGACCGCTCGGTGGTGTCGCTCAATCTGAACAAGGTCGGCATGGACCCGCCGACGCTCAAGGCGTTCCGCGAGGTGATCGGCCGGCCCAACGGAATTATCCTCGTCACGGGTCCGACCGGATCCGGCAAGACCACGACGCTCTATTCGGCGTTGAGCGAACTCAACTGCCTGGAAGACAAGCTGATTACGACCGAGGATCCGGTCGAATACGACATTGACGGCATCGTTCAGATTCCGATCGATTCCGATATCGGCGTGACGTTCGCGGCCTGCCTGCGCGCCATCCTTCGCCAGGACCCCGATGTGATTCTGGTAGGCGAGATCCGCGATCTGGAGACGGCGCAGATCGCGGTGCAGGCATCATTGACCGGCCATACGGTATTCAGCACGCTGCACACCAACGACGCGCCGAGCACGGTGACGCGGTTGAAAGACATGGGAGTGCCCACGTTTCTGATCACGGCCACACTGGAGGCGATCTTGGCGCAACGGCTGGTGCGTCGCATCTGCAGCCAGTGCCGCGAGATCTCGATGCCCTCCGAGGAGATGCTGGCGGAACTGGGCCTGTTCCCGCACGATGTAACGGAGCAGAAATTCTATCGCGGACGCGGCTGCGACGTTTGCAACAACACCGGATACAAGGGCCGCGTGGGATTATTCGAGCTGATGGTGATGAACGAGGAATTGAACGAAATGATCATGCGGAATGCCTCCATCGACGAACTGCGCCAGGCGGCGCAGCGTTATGGGATGGTCGGGTTGCGGCAGACCGGGATGGCGTTCGCCGCCGACGGCGTCACCACGCTGGAGGAAGTTGTGCGGGAAACGATCCAGGAAGCCTGAACGGCGGTGCGCTGGCGAAGCAAGTATCGGAACCAAGAACAATTCAATGACGACGGCGGTAATCTGAAGGGGAACGACGATGCCGATGTATCAATTCGAGGCGATGGACGCGACGGGTCAGGAAATTCGCGACCAGATCGAGGCGGCCACGGAGGAAGAGGCGCAGACCACCATACGCCAGATGGGCTTTTTCATCACGCGGATTTCGGCGGTCAAGGCCGCGTCGGCGGTCGGCAGCAAGGGCGGCAAGCGCAAGCGGCCGTTCGGAATCGGCGGCGCCAGCGGCAAAGCGATGTGCACCTTCACACGGCAGCTGTCGATCCTTCAGGACGCCGGCCTGCCGGTGCTGCGAAGCCTGAAAATCCTGGAAGGCCAGTCGAAGCCCGGGCGGTTGAAAAACGCGTTGATGGATGTCTGCGATGAAATCGAGTCGGGAGCGACGCTTTCGGAAGCGATGGCCAAGTCGCCGCGGGTCTTCAGCCGACTGTACATCAACATGATCAAGGCCGGCGAAGCGGGCGGCGCGCTGGAAGTGATTCTGCGGCGTCTGGCCGAGTTCATGGAACGATCCCAATCGCTGAAACGCAAGATCCGCGGCGCGATGATCTATCCGATCGTCGTGATCCTGGTGGCGATCGGCATCTTGACCTTCATCATGATGAAAATCGTGCCGGTGTTCGAAAAACTGTTCCGCGATTTCGAATTGAAACTGCCGCCGCCGACGCTGATTCTGATCGCCATCTCGAACTACTTGTTCCAGTACTGGTGGGCATTTTTCCTGTTCCCGATCAGCGTGATCCTGTTCATCATGCTGGTTCGTAAATTCAAACATGGGCGAATGGGCTGGGATCTCTACATTCTCAAGATCCCGGTCATCGGCAACCTGATCGAGAAGAACATTCTGGCGCGTACCACGCGTACCCTGGGGACGCTGGTTTCCAGCGGCGTGCCGATTCTGGAGGGACTGACGATCACGCGCGAAACCTCGGGCAACGCGATGTTCGAGTTGATTTTCCAGAAGGTGACCGACGCGATCCGCGAGGGTGAAACGATCGCCAAACCGATGCGCCAGTATTCGCGGCCGCCGTTCCATCCCGTGGCCGCCTTTTTCTGGTTCGCCACTCCGGCCGTACCGCTGTCCACCGTGATGTTTCTGCCCGGACCCGACATGCTGACCTGGGGCCTGTACCTGGCCGGCGCGGGCGGCGCGCTGGGTGCCCTGTTCTATCTCACTCGCTTTAACACACGCGTCGTCGACGACCTGGTGGTGAACATGGTCGACGTGGGCGAGGAGACCGGTGAGTTGGACACGATGCTCTACAAAGTCGCCGACTACTACGACGAGGAAGTTTCGACATTGACCGACGGCTTGGTAAAGCTGCTGGAGCCGATGATGATCATTTTCCTCGGCGGTGCGGTCGGTTTTATCGTGATTTCGTTGTTCCTGCCGCTTGTGGAACTCATCCAGAAATTGTCGGGGTGACCGGGTTGGCCGGGGCGACCCGGTGCTGTTCGCCGGAGGCTGCGCGTGCCGCCGCCGGAACCGCCCGACCTGCAAGCGCGGAGCTGAAGAGTTGCGCTGAAGGGTTGCGCTGAAAGCCGAGCTGAAATACTGAATTGTCAAAAAGGAGTTTCGCTCATGAAAACCAGACTCGCGGCACGGCAAGGTTTTACCTTGGTCGAATTGCTGATTGTGATCGTGATCATTGTGATCATTGTGGCGTTCACCGTCCCGGCGGTCATGAGCGGAATCAACAAAGCGAAAGTCTCGCAGATCGTCACGGAACTGACCCAGTTGCAAAGCGCGATCGAGCAGTACAAGACCGAGAATGGCGGCGTCTACCCACCCGATTTCACCGGGTACCCGGAGACCACCGTGTTCGAAAACGAACTGCGGGCCCATGTCGGCAAGTGTTTTCCGCGCTGCTCGCAGGACCTCACCGCCTGGCGCGATCTGCACCTGGGCACCGCGAAACTATTCAAGCCCTCCACGCTCGACCCGGCCGAGGCCCTGGTCTTCTGGTTGTCGTTGGTCCGGAACAATCCCCAGCAGCCGTTGCCCTGGTTCGACGGGACGGCGCGGGACAACTCTACGGGAACAACCAAGAGCTACTTTACATTCATCGAGACCCGCTTGAAGGATCTAGATGGGGACGGCTGGCCGGAATACTACCCGCCCAATTCGCCGTTCGCGCCCTACGTCTACTTCAGCAACCGCTCGTATCGGGTCCAGGGGTTGAGCTTGGATTACGGTTACCCCCGCAAGTCGCTCAATGCCACCTACCCGCAGCCCAATTACCTCGGTTCCTTCGGCCGGGCGCGCCCGTACGCGACCAAGGTCGATCCGATGAACCAGGCCAACGTGCTGCAATGGGCACAACCGGAAAAGTTCCAGATTATCTCGGCGGGACTCGACCAGTACTTCGGCGACGAGACGATCAACCCCAACGTCGCGACGCTGGTCCTGCCAAAATTGTTTCCGTTCGGCGAGAACTACACGCCGGTGGTGGAAGAGGACAATATCACGAATTTCTCGAACGGCCGCACGGTCGGCGGCAATCGACCTTGACAGCCATTCGACACCCCTTGGGCGCACCACGTAGTGGCGACCGAGACGGAACTTTGGAGTACGCGGAATGCATGGCGCAATGAAAAAACGCGAGCGACCTGGCTTCTCGTTGCTGGAGTTGCTGGTGGTGATCGCCATGATCGCGCTGATCGCGAGCGCGATCCTATTCGCGATGTTCGGCGCGCTCGAGGAAGCCAAAGGGGCTCGAACCCGCGCCGAAATCACGCGCCTGCACGAGATCATCATGGAACGGTACGCCGCTTACGAGTCGCGTTCGCTGCAGATTCCGGCGATGGCCGCGCTGTCGCGGCTGCCCGATCCCCGCGAAGTGGCACGCGTACGCGTGCTGGCGATGCGCGACCTGATGCGGTTGGAACTGCCCGACCGGATTACCGATGTCGCGGATGTCGGGCCGAATTCGGCGGGTCCAACCGAATTGCGCATGTACTATCCCAACATCTACGCCGCAAACGGCACCCAGTTCGTGAACGTCAGGCTCGCCCCTCCGTCGCTGCACTTGAGTTACCGTAAGCGGGCGACGGCCGCGACGGTCAGTTGGTCGGAGGCGCATCAAGGCGCCGAATGCCTGTACTTGATTGTCTCGTCGATCCACGAAGAGGGCGGCGACCCGATCGATTTTTTTGCATCTTCGGAAATCGGGGACGTCGACCTGGACGGCATGCCGGAATTCCTCGATGGCTGGGGAAGGCCGATCGGCTTTTTTCGCTGGGCGCCTGGTTTCGAATCGCCGATGCAGTTGGCCAACCCGGAGACCAACCCGGATCCGTTTGATCCGCTGAAAACGGATGTGCGTTGGAATCCCCCACCGCCACAGGTGCCACAGCCAGTGAAAGCGGGACTTTTGCCCGGCACCTATCGGCTGGTTCCGCTGATTTATTCCGCGGGGAGAGACGGCCTGGTCGACATGGTCGACCAGGGGTCGGCGTTCCATTACAAGCAGACGCCGCTGTTGACGGCGCTGCAAACTGCCACGACCCCCCCCTACTGCACACTTGGCGCGAAAGTTTATCCCAACGATCCCTATTACTTCGACACCGGTTCCGGCTACCTGATGGGCCAGGAACTGGATGTGAATGGCGATGGCATCCTGGGCTACCTGGACAACATTACGAATCATTTGATTGAGGTGAAGTAATGGAGACCGGGAGTCGACAAACCGGGAGCCGACGGTCGGCGAATGGCAACCGCGCGGCGAGCGCGTTCACCGTCATTGAGATGCTGGTGGTGTTGGGTATTATCGCGCTCTTGATAGCCGCGGCGATTCCACTGATCAAGCCGGCGTTCAAGGACCGCAAACTGCGCGAAGCATCCCGGCAGTTAAATGCCTTGTTCGCGGCGGCGAAGGCGCGGGCCGCCGAGCATGGCCGGCACGTGGCGATCTGGTTCGAGCGGGATCCGAACATCCCGAATCGCTGCCTGGATATCTACATGGCCGACGTCCCGGCGCCGTACGCGGGAGACGTTTCCGGCGCGCGGGCGCTGGTGCGATTCAATCCGACGCTGGCGAACAACCTCCGCAAACCGAACGAAAATTTTCTGCTGAAGTGGCAGTTGGACTTTGCGTACAACGCGACGCAACACGCGGCCAACACCATGCTGGTCGATACCTACAGTCTGATCAAGGTTGGCGAGAGCTTTTTGATTCGGTTCGAGAATCAGGGGGCGTTTTACGCCTGCACGCGGATCGAATCCGGAATGGCCAACAATCCCTCGGACGACGTTTTCGCAATCTCGATTCCGCCGGAACCGGGCCCCTACCCGCTCCCCTACCCGAACTATCCGGCGATGGTTCCGCTCCTGGAACCGTTCCCGAAAGGGCAGCCTCCCGAGGGCGGCTGGCACAAAGGTCAAGACGGAGAATGGGGCGTAGCGAATGTCGACGATGACGGCGACAACGTGATCGGTAATATCCGCGAGGCGGGAATGGGCAACGGGGACGACGTAGCGATCGGCTTGAGTTACCAGATCTATCGCCGCCCGATGAAGTCGGCGCGGTCCTCGCTGCAGATGCCGAATGGGACCGCGATCGACTTGGGATTTTCGGGAATCTCCGCGACGGGAAAACAGTTTGACGCCTATCCGGCGCTGGGCAGCGCTTCGTTGACGCCGACCACGCAGCCCGTGGTCGTTACGGTGACGCCGACCGGCAGCGTCGACCGGGTCTATCTGGGAACGGACAGACCGTTCTTAAGTGTCGAGGGGACGGTGCACCTGCTGGTGGGACACAACGATCTGACGACCGGTGTCAACTTGCCGGATTCGGGCGACCCGATTCCTCCGCCGGCACTTCCTCCGCTGCTGCAATCACTGGCGACGACCAACATCGGCGATACCACCTGTTATTGGGTTTCGTTCGGTAATCGCACGGGAGGAGTGGCAACGGAGAACAACGCGGACTTCAATCTGCCGATTCCGATCGTCAACCTCGGCGACCTTTTGGCCAATTCGCGGCAATTGGTTCGTTCGTCCCAGTCCAAGGGAGGTGGGTGATGATCGCGGAGAATTTGGTCGGCATTCGTTCCGCGTATCGCGCGGGGCTCAGCCTGATGGAGGTATTGATTTCGATCGCGGTCATCGCGATCGGATTGTTGGGAGTCGCGGTGCTGCTGCCGGTGGCGGGCAAGGCGGCGCGGGACGGAATCACGTACGACAACGCGACCCGTGTCGGCCAGAACATGCTTCGCGAGTTCCAACTGCGTGGTTTCGCGCAGCCGGACGCCTGGTACTCGGCCGACAACACGGTACCGCCGATCGTGGTGCAACAGATCAACAATACCAACACGATGACCTGCGACCTGGTATTCGGGGTGAATCCGTCGTACGAGGCGTTTGTCGACGACCGTCAACCGGGTCCGATGGGCCCGACCTCGTTGAATCAGCGGATCCCGTTGGAAACGGGCGACACGTTGACCCAGCCCGACCCAGGCTACCAGGGCATTGACGTCGGCGCGTCTTCGGTGCGATTGGCCCGGCACAAAAAGGCGTTCTGCATCGATCCACTGTTTTACGCTCGCCAGATTGCAAATAACAACATCACCATCCCCACCTTGTCGTCGAACCGCTACACATTTTTCCCGGCGATTGCGGTGAGCCAGGCGGACGAACCGCGGATGAAGCGGGTTACTTTGCGCAACAGTGCAGGTGGCGGACCGATGCTGTTATCGCAGGCCGACAAGATCTTCCGCTACTCGGACGATCTGTCGTTGGAAACCGATCGTGATCCGTTGATTCTCCCCAAGCAGATTTTCGCCAGGGAGCCGAACACCGGTCGCGATGTGGTGCGCGAATCGGAAGGTCGGCTGTCATGGTTCGCCACGATCGCGCCGCGGACCACGATGCTGGCCGACCAACAGGACCTGTACACGCTGTCGATCGTGGTCTGCCGGGCGCGCACGTTTTTTGGCATTGAGGAACAGATGGCGTTCGTCTCCGGGGCTACCGGCGCGGGGGTCGGCGGCGGCGAGGTAGAGCTGACGAGCAGTTTGCCGATGTCGTTGCGTCAAGGCGACTGGTTGATGCTGGCGCGGTACCACGATTTCGGGTCGGGATTCGAACCGCTGTTCAAATGGTATCGCGTTTCGGCGACGGACGGAGTAACCAATGTAGTGAAGGCCGATGTGACATTGCAGGGACCAGACTGGAATTTCGATCCGGTTCTCATTACCTACGCTTTTCTTGTCAATGATGTCGTGGCGGTATACGAGCGGACGATCCGGCTCGATACATCGTCCTTGTGGGGATATTGAAGGTTCGCGGACTGTCGGCGGGTGCGCATTCGCGCTGCGCCGGGACATCCTCTAGCGAACGGGAGTAACGGAAATGGCTCGACGACGAAAACCAAATCGCGGCGTGGTGTTGCTGGTCGTGATCAGCCTGCTGGTGCTGTTTGTACTGATCGCCGTGACGTTCGCGCTGGTGGCCGGCCAATATCGTTCAACAGCGCGGACGATGGCCAAGGTCGATGCGCATCAAGGCCCACCCGAGACGGAAGTCGAAAAAGCGCTTTACGTGCTGCTGCGAGACACCAAGTTCCGATCCTCCCTGCAAGGCCATGCGCTGCTTTCGGATCTATATGGTCCGGGAGCGCGAGGTCGCGTGGCGCAGGCGACGGGCGCGAATCCGAATCCGGTCGTGATAGCGGTCCAGGGCCAGTTCGTCCGGATTTTCTTCGACGGCTGGGATACCAGCCGCAACTCGACCGGCGCTACCGCTTACAACAATCGCTTGTTCCGACGACTGGCCGGGTCTTATAACGGTCGCGTCCTGACGATGCTATCGGGAAGTGCGAAAGGGCTGAGCACGCGAATCGTCGCGTACAACCCGCCGCAGTTCAACAACATGGGTGTGCAGACGGCACAAGGGGAATTTCGCATCGAGGCGTTTGAATCCGATGTTGGGGGCATCGTGACGCCCGCTGCGGGCGATCTGTTCCTGGTGAATGGCGGTGCGTTCAACGGAAGCGGCGCTGGTTTCTCCGCCGCGACAGGCAACATCGATCAAATGACATTTGATCCGGGCCCTGACGGGGGCTGGGGCAACGCCGGTATCGACGACAACAACAACATGATCGTCGATGAGCTAGCCGAAGCCGGCTTTGCCGGATCCGATGACCTGGCGATTCCCGTGGTACTGGCGCCGAATTATTCGGCTCATCTGCAGCAGGCGATTCCGCCCCTGTTCGGAGGAGCCAACGAATCGTACGACTCGCCGGATTACAACAACATGTTCTTGGCTAGCGTACCCATTTCGAATCCTATTTTGATACCAAGTAATAGTACTCCAACATACCCAGTGAATCGAATTTACCCGTCGTTTCACCGTCCGGATCTGGTCAACTTCTGGTTCAGGCAGTTGCAGGGATCGGTGTTGAGCAGCATCGCGTCGCCGGCGGACCAGGCATTGGTATTCTGGTTTCCCTATGGGCTCAGCAACGACCGCAACGGGCCGGATGTTGATCTCCGACCGGTCGACAGCGACGGAGATGGTTTCCCGGAAACGCCGGGGGCGGCGATGGGCGTTTCGATTGGAATTCGTGACACGATCGTTCGCATCAAACGGATGATCATGCTGCGCCCGCTGAATGAACTGAATCCCGGTTTCGCTCAGAGCAACATCGCCTTCATGCGCGGCCGCACGTTGAACAACGGGAATCTGGAGTGGAATTTTACGCCCGACGTCGATACCGATGGTGACGGGGTGAAGGACAGTGTCTGGGTCGATCTGGGATTTCCGCCGACAACGGGCAAAGACGGCCGGCGCTTCAAGACCATGGTTGCCGTGAAGATCGAGGATCTGGACGGGCGACTGGACATCAATGCCCATTCCAGTTTCGTGCACAACTCCACGAATTGGACCACCCAGTATCCGATCGCCACGTCGGCCGGCCAGGGTGCCGGATTCAATCCCTTGCCGCGCGGATTAGGTTACGGCCCAGCGGAAGTGAATCTCTCGCGGCTGTTTCAAACCGAATTTGATGCCCTGCTCAATTCGCGCTACGGACTCGACCTGCGCCCTGGTGCCGTCGGCAACGATCCGCTCAGCCGATTCAAGGCATTTGAGCTGGTGGACAACTATTTCCTCTCGCTGCAATTGACCAGTTCCTATGCCAGTCCGCCGGACGTCTGGGGGCGGGGAGGAATCGCGCTGGACCATTATGGGCAACCGCAATTCCTGGGCGGCATGGGTACTGGGGAGACGGTGGACGATCCGTACGAGTTCAATCGCGCGGACCCGAGTCTGGCCATCGCGGGTGGGGATCAGCCGTACACCGTGGCCGACCTGGAACGGATCTTGCGCTACCATGACGCTGGCGCCGTGGACTTATCGAGTCGTCTGTTGAACGTCGCGCCGTTCACGCTGAACTACGGCGGCGGTGCCGCGCAGAACCGCCACCTGATCACTTCGGAAAGCTCGCACATTCCGGTAATCAATTCCCCCTATCCCGATCTGAAGATCAACAACAATTCGATGCGCCAGGGCCTGTTCTCCATAAGCCCGTTTTCGGGCCACTCCGACGTGCATTTTCTGGAGCTTTATGTCCGCCGTTTGTTGGCGGGCGGAGTCACGCAGGCGAACCTGCTGGGCGAACTTGCCAAATTGGTGCCGATGGAAGTGCTGCACGGTGAGATGTTTGACATCAATCGGCCGATCGGAAACGGCATCGACGACAACGGAAACGGGGTGATCGACGAACCACTCGAAGGCGGCCTGATCGAGGGAATCTGGAACGCGAGCTTTCCGCCCTATTCCGGGCGCGGCACCTCCAACCGGTTGAACGACGATCCGGTGATCGGCGATCCGACGATCAGCCGTCAGATCATGGCCCGGCACCTGTACTGCCTGGCGATGTTGATGAAAGAAGATGGCGTGGAAATCGACTTCAATGGCAACCCTGGCGACGACACGCCCCTGGAAACTGCATACGGCTTGGCGCAGTGGGCGGTGAACGTGGTCGACTTCCGCGATTCGGATGCGATCATGACGCCGTTCGAATTCGACATCAATCCTTTCCAGGACGGCTGGCAAGTGAATGGATTGATTGGGCAGGCGGATGGCAACTCCGCGCAGCCCGATGACAATCAACCGTTCCGTGGACTCGTGTGGGGCTGCGAGCGGCCCGAGTTAATGCTTTCAGAGACTCTGGCATTCCACGATCGGCGGACCGAGGACCTTTCCGGTCCGGGACACAATACGACAAACGCCGCGAACAACCCGGATCCACACTTTGATCAGCGACTGCGACCGCACGGATCGTTCTTCGTCGAGTTATACAATCCCTGGACCGCCGATACCAAGATGCCCGCCGAACTGTACTCCACCGTGAATGGCGAAACCGGCATCTTTTTGAATCGTCGGGTCAATGGCAACGGAACTCCAATCTGGCGATTAGTGGTCGTGAGTGGTAACAATCTCTCCGGGGATCTGGACAGTCCCGATCCGGCGATCGCGACTCCCATCGCGCCGGCGGACATCGAACGCACCGTTTATTTCGCCGACCCAGGTCTCCAGATCGGGTCGGGCACACAGTATTTCACCAGCAACAACATCCCGATCGCTCCACTCCTGCCCGGCCGCTACGCGGTGATCGGACCGCCAGGGGAAATTGTCGGCAATCCTAATTCGTATGTCACGACGATCGGCCGTTTGCTCGCGAACCAGAACATCGACGGTGCGGGACCGGCGAACACACGACGGATCATTCTGACGCCGAATACCAGCGCCAACGTCGATCAAGTATCGACATCGGACATGATTCCCGCGCCCGGCAACGTGCCGCCGGGTCTGAGCGTCAAACCGGAACCGATTCGACCGACGAACAATGCTCCGGGCGATCGGATGCCGGCCATCGCCGTCGTCGTCGATTCGCCCCTGGGTCTGAGCGTTTCCGAACCGACGAATGGCTATACGAATAACAACTTCAACATCAACGGCGCGAACGGGGAGGGTGCATACGATCCAGTCTACGACGAGCCATTCGACTGGAATCGGGAGAACAACGAACTCCGCATCAATCAGACGATCGGTTCGTTTCGAATCGTGCACCTGCAGCGACTCGCCGATCCTACCCTGAACTATGACGCCGTCGCCAATCCCTACCGTACGATCGATTCGATGTACGTGAATCTCACCGTATTCAACGGGGTGAGCCTCGGCGAAACGAATGGTGAAACACGATTCCATTCTTTGCAGCGAGGCGACAGCGAAAGCCAGAACCCGTACCCGTATGCGGTCGATAACAATCCCCTGGTACCGGTGGGTGGCGAACCGTCGTTTTCGCGGCAGTTGTATCGCAACGAACCGCCATCGTTCGCTGCCCCGGGACCGGTTCCGAGTACCGACGCGGGCGTGCAGAACCTTGTCTCCGACCACGTCTACAGGTTCGGACTGCGGAATTCGCTCGGTTACTTGAACAACAACTACTGGCCGTACATGACCCTGGCGGCGGCGCCCAACCTGAACTATCGTGGTGCTCCCGACGCGCGCCACAATTCCACGAACAATCGTCTTGCCTTCCCCTGGTTGACCTGGAACAACCGGCCATTCAATTCGCCCGCCGAGCTGATGCTGGTGCCGTGGACCCGTTCGTCGCGATTGCTGACGCGCATTCCGGATGCGACGGTTTTGGTAACAGAGGATCCGTATACGCAGCAATATCTATTTGCCGATCCGGGCAATCCCAAACCGTCCCACCTGCTGAATTTCTTCCATTCCACGGGTACCGGTGCTAACGCACCGGCCAAGCTGTTCCGCATTTTCGATTACGTCAACGTCCGTTCGCCCTATGTGGGAACTGAGAAATGGTATTTCCCGGGACTGGACCTCAACAACGACGGCGATTACTCGGACGCGGGCGAGTATCCCGGATTTGGCGGGGCGCCTTACGATCCGCTCGCCGCGACGTTCCGACCGCCCTATAACCGGCTGTCGCGGTTCCGCGACCCAGGCCGCATCAATTTCAATACGGCGGCGATCGACGGCGGGAACAGTCCCGTACTGGCCGCGATCCTGGGTGACTCGATCGATCCCGCGGGACTCAATCCTGGCAGCCTGACCGCTGCGATCAACAACATCCGTTTGTCGCGGCAGGGATTCGCCGACCCCGCGCCCGCCAATGAAGCATTGTACAACCCTGACTTCCCGACCATGTTCTCGAATCCACTGCGGCCGGAAGCCAGTGCCGATATGATGCCCGCGATCGGCAATGGTCCTTCGCACATGCGGCGCGATGGGCAGGGAACGCATCAGGGCCCGATCGACGCAACCCTGTTGCGTCGCGGCATAGCGGGATCGACGCCATTGTTCGACAACACTGCCACCGACCCGTATGCCGACACCCGTCGCAATCCGTATTTCCGTTTCCAGGCCCATACCAAGGTCAACAACCTGCTCTCGGGCCATTCCAACGTCTTCGCGGTCTGGATTACCGTCGGGTATTTCGAGTTGGAGCCGACCAACGTCAGCACGATTAATCCGGACGGATTCCGCTTGGGGCGCGAGGTCGGATCGGAAAACGGGGACGTGCGGCGTCACCGAGCGTTCTTCGTGATCGATCGGTCGATCCCGGTTGCCTTTGAACCGGGCGAGAACCACAATGTCGATCGTTGTGTGCTGCTGCGTCGCGTTGTGGAATAGCGACACGGTTGGGCACCGATTGAACAAGGATGTTATTCCGTGAAAACGCGGATCAAGAATGCCACGCTGATTCTGCCTACCGGCCGTATGCGCGCGGACTTGCTGATCGATGGCGAGAAAATCGCGTCGATTGATCCGGCCATTCAGTCCACCAGCGATCAGACCGTGGACGCGTCCGGGCTATTTCTGATTCCCGGCGTGGTGGACGACCAGGTTCATTTCCGCGAACCGGGCCTGACGCATAAGGAGGATCTGGCCTGCGCAAGCCGAGCCTGCGCCAAAGGGGGCGTCACGACTTTTCTAGAGATGCCGAATACCAAGCCCGCCACGATCACACGGGAACTGCTGGAACAAAAGTTAGCGATCGCCGCCAGCCGATCGATTGTGAATTACGGGTTCTATATGGGGGCCACGGCTTCCAGCAACGGTGCGTCGAATATCGCCGAATTGAGCGCCGCGCAACGCACGCCCGGGATCAAGATCTTCATCGGCTCGAGTACCGGCGATCTGCTCGTCGACGGCCAGGACGATCTGGAGCGGATTTTCGCGGAGACGTCGTTGCCGATTACCGCTCATTGCGAGGACGAAACGACGGTCCGGGAAAACGCTCGGCGCTACGCCGGCATCAGCGACGTCGCGGTGCATTCGAAAATCCGGGACCATGCCGCGGCGATTCGAGCCACGCGCAGGGCGCTGGACCTGGCCCATCGGCACCACCATCGCTTCCACGTGCTGCACGTTTCCACGGGCGCAGAGATTGCATTGTTCGCCGATCACCGCAACCTGATTACCGCCGAGGTCTGTCCACACCATCTGTTCTTCTCGGTGGACGATTACGCTCGACTGGGCACGCGCATCCAGATGAATCCGTCGATCAAGACCCGCGAGGACAACCAGCAACTGTGGCGCGGGTTGCTGGAGGGGAAGATCCAGGTGATCGCGACGGACCACGCGCCGCATACGCTGCTGGAAAAGGCGGCACCCTACCCGCAATCTCCGTCCGGCTTGCCGGCGGTGGAAAATTTGCTGGCGCTGATGCTGAATCAGGTGGCGCTCGGCCATTGCACGCTGGAACAGGTCGTAAGCTGGATGTGCGACGCTCCCGCACGGGTCTGGGACATGCTGGGTAAGGGACGGATCGAAGTCGGCTACGACGCCGACCTGGTACTGGTCGATCTGGAACGGACCGCCACGATTCGCGACGCCGAACAACTGACCAAGTGCGGCTGGAGTCCCTGGGATGGCGTGACGCTGCAGGGTTGGCCGGTGCGGACCTGGGTGATGGGCCGCGAGGTTTTCCGCGACGGAGTGGTCGACGGATCACAGCCGGGTCGCGAAGTGCAATTCGACCATGCGCTCGGCGGTTACTGGGGCACCCGCTGAGATACCAATTACAGCGTAACGCCTAGGCGTTGAGCCCGCTCGCGCATGCCGCGTTCGAAGTAGGGGTAGGGATAGCGAGCGCCCCGTTTGCGCGCCCATTGGAATGTGCTTTGGACCAGGTCGGCCGGCAGTTCCTTCGATTTCACCTTCAGCACCACCTGATGAATGAAATCGAACTCCAGTTGCCGTCGGGCACGCAGGCCGCTCTTGAGCGTCTGTTCAAGATCAGCGACCTTGCCGCCCGGTTGCGGCGTAGCCGATCCGGACGGCTCGTCTTCTGCGCGGATCATTGCCCGCCGGGACCAGGCACCCCACACGGCGACCATGCAAAGAAAATGGCGACGGCGCATCGGCAACACTCCTTCGGCAAAGCGAAATCGCATCGGGTCCGCGAACGCAGCCCGACGACGGGCAGGGGCTTGTACCAAAAAAGGCACCGTCCCCGCAAGCCAGAAATCACCAACGTTGCAGGGTCATCCCTGTCCGTTGCAGGGGCATCTTGCCCCTGGCCAGGTGGGGCTAGAAGCCCCAGCCACGAGCGACACCCCAGCCACGCCACAAGTCATTGTTCAAAAAGCAGTTCAGGACCACTGTTCCGCGTCGCCGATGATGGAATCAGGCCCGATTGCAGAGGTTTGACAAGCGAATTCCGCTTCAACTATACTTCGAACCAGATCGGATCTGACTTCAACAAGAGGTGCGGTAATGCTCGTGATCCCAGGCCAACCCGGTAAGGACCTTTGTGATTCCCATCTCGGCATGACGCGACGCGATCTATTGCGTGTGGGTGGCTCGGCGTTCCTGGGCGTGTCTCTCGGTCAGCTCCTGCAGTTGAAAGCGTCGGCTTCAAGCGAATCGAATGCGGGCGGTCCGGGTTGGAATCGGGCGAAGAGTGTCATTCTGGTCTATTTACAAGGAGGCCCAAGTCACTTGGACCTCTGGGATCCCAAAGACAATGTGCCCGATAACGTGCGGAGTCCGTACCAGAAGATCTCGACGGCGGTTCCTGGAGTGGAATTCACCGAGATCCTGCCGAAGCTTGCCAAGGTCATCGACAAGGCCACGTTGATACGTTCGATGAGTTACACGCCGGTCGGTTTGTTCAACCACACCGCCGCGATCTACCAGATTCATACCGGATACACGGCCGACAAGGTGAGTCCCTCGGGGCAGCTTGAACCGCCGTCGCCGAAGGACTTTCCGAATTTCGGTTCGAACATTATTCGGCTCAAGCCACCCGAAGTTCCGATGCTGCCGTTCGTGATGTTGCCTCGGCCGCTGCAAGAGAGCAACGTGGTGAACAAGTCCGGCACCGCTGGATTTTTGGGTCGTCAATTCGATCCGTACTATCTCTTTCCGCCCGGCGACGACATGGAGATGGACAAGATGTCCAAGATCCGCATCGACGACTTGCGGTTGCGTCCCGAAGTTCCGGAAACGAGGCTTGAACGTCGTGCGCGCTTGCGGGAACTGATCAGCAATGGCATGCCCGAAGTTGACGCCGCGGTGAAGAAATATGAATTGGGCAAGTACTATGAGACGGCGATTGACCTGGTGGTGTCCGGCCGCGCTCGTGATGCTTTCGATTTGACCAAGGAGTCCGAATCGATGCGGGAGCGGTACGGCCGCAACACGTTTGGCCAGAGCTGCCTGTTGGCTCGTCGGCTGATCGAGGCCGGAACACGTGTCGTTGAAGTCATCTGGCCGAAGATCGCCAACTCCGACAACCATTCCTGGGACGTGCACGTTGGACTCACCGACCGCATGAAAAAGCAGTCGGGTCCGATGCTGGATGCGGGACTGTCGGGTTTGATTTCGGACCTGGACGAACGAGGAATGCTTGAGGACACGCTGGTAGTGGCGATCGGCGAGTTTGGACGCAGTCCACAGCGTGGCGTCAGCACTTCCGGCAATTCCAACACCGACGACGGTCGCGACCATTGGCCCTATTGTTACACCGCGCTGGTTGCGGGCGCGGGAGCCCGACGCGGATTCGTCTATGGAAAGTCGGACCAGACCGGTTCGGCGCCGACCGAAAATCCGGTCCATCCGATTGAACTGCTGGCCAGCATCTATCACGCAGTCGGAATCGATCCGATGACCATTGTCTACAATCACCTCAACCAGCCGCGCGAGCTGGTCAAGGCAAGCCCGGTGACGGCGATCTTCAGCTGAGCCCAGAGTCCGATCACCATAAACACGCGTGGACGAGTCGGCCGAGAGCAGGGAATCATCACATATCTTCCCGCGCCTTTCGCGCCTTGCGAATCAACGATGCGAGCCGATTGAGCTCCTCGCTAGTTAACGCGGCGTCAGGATCGTGCAGATGCGCGGCGACCGCTTTTTCGATCGACCCATCAAAGAAAACGCGCAGCACGCGCTGTAGCGCCGAAGGTCCCGCCGACTCTCGGGCTCGACACGGCCGATAGACAAATCGAATCCCGTCCTGGCGGTGCGACAGATGACCTTTTTCCTCGAGAATCCTCAGAATCGTTCGGACCGCGGTGCGACTCGGCGCATCCGGCAGCGCCGCATGTACCTCGAGCGCCGTGGCCTCTCCCATCGCATAGATCACATCCATGATCTGGCGCTCACGGCGGCTCAGTCCAATCTCATCGCTGTTTGTCCTGCCCGTGTCTCTAACCAAGTTGTCATTCTCCGGCGACCAAGCTCTGGATGAGGCCGACAGCGATTGTCGGCTCGTCGAAGCCGATATTGAACGGGCCTTTCCCGAAGGGTTTTACAGCACGACCACTCAGCGGACGCAGGTGCGCCACCAGGGGGTCTGGACCGACGTGGAAAACCAGGAGATGGACTGTGGCATCGCGATCGACCCCCAGCGCGGGACGGCGACCTGTATTCCGATGCTGGAGGTGCGCAAGGGGCAGCCGATCGTCGTAGGTCACGCCGGCGTACGCGTGTTTCCCGAACAGCGGGTGACCGCTCATGACTCGTTCGAGTTCATGAACAGTCCCGTCTCCACGGAAAAGCCGAAAGGGGTCGCAATCCGTCAGATCGCCAACCAGTTGCGTCGGGCCCGTGAGGACGGCGGCAAGACGCTGCTGGTCGGCGGGCCGGCGATCGTCCACTCCGGCAGCGGGGAACATCTCTGCCGCCTGAGCACGGGCTCGGGACTACCCTCACCCGTGGCACACAACAAAACCCCAGAACCCATTCCCCCGTTACCCGAGCGCCACGGTTACCGTCTTGTTCTCCAGGTACGGGCGCAGGCCTTCTTCGCCCAATTCGCGGCCCATTCCCGACATTTTGAAACCGCCGAACGGCGCGGCGGCGTCGAAGACGTCGTAGCAGTTGATCCAAACGGTGCCAGCGCGGAGTCGTTTGGCGAGGTAATGGGCTTTGGAAACATCGCGGGTCCAGACGGCAGCGGCGAGCCCGAAGATTGTATTGTTCGCGCGCGCGACAAGTTCATCGAGGTCTTTGAATTTGAGCACCGACATGACCGGTCCGAAGATCTCGTCCTGAGCGATCGGCATTTCGTCGGAGACATTATCGAACAGGGTGGGCGCCACGAAGTAGCCCCGTTCGCCGACGCGGGTTCCGCCGGTAACACAGGTCGCGCCGGCCTGTTTACCGAGTTCGATATATTTCATGATCTTGTCGAATTGGGCTCGATCGACCTGTGGTCCCTGTTCGGTCTCCGGATTAAACGGGTCGCCGACGCGGCGGGTCTTGTTCATGCTTGCCAGCTTCTCGATGAATCGGGCATGCACCGATTCCTCCACGAAGACGCGACTACCCGCGCAGCAGCATTGGCCCTGGTTGAAGTAGAGTCCAAAGTGGGCGCCGGCGGCCGCGGCGTCCAGATCGGCGTCCGCAGTGATAATGTTCGGGCTCTTTCCGCCCAATTCGAAGGTCAATCGTTTCAATGTCGGTGCGGCATCCTTCATGATCGTCTGGGCAGTCAGGTATTCGCCCGTAAAGGCCACTTTGTCGACGCCGGGATGCTTGACGATCGCGGCTCCGGCGGTCGGCCCGAATCCGGGCACCACATTGATCACACCGTCGGGGATACCGGCTTTTTGGGCGAGCCGCGCGAGTCGCAGGCAGGTCAGCGGCGTCTGCTCGGCCGGTTTCATCACGACGGTGCATCCGGCCGCGAGCGCCGGCCCCCACTTCCAGGCGACCATCAGCATCGGGAAGTTCCAGGGGATGATCTGGCCGACGACCCCCACCGGTTCGCGCCGCGTGTAACAGAAGTAGTTCCCGCGAATCGGAATCGTCTGACCGTGGATCTTGTCCGCAAATCCAGCGTAATATCGCAGGCAATCGATCGTCAACGGAACGTCGGCATTGCGCGCGTCACGAATCGGTTTTCCATTGTCCAGAGTTTCGAGGGCCGCCAGTTCGTCCGCTTCGTGCTCGATCAGGTCGGCCAGCTTCATCATCAGGCGGCCCCGATCGCGCGCGTCCATGCGGCTCCACGGCCCGGATTCCAATGCTTTTCGCGCCGCGCGAACCGCCAACTCGACGTCCGCCTGATCGCCTTCAGCAACCTGAGCAATCGTTTCCTCGGTGGCCGGATGGATCGTTTCGAAGGTCTTGCCGCTTTGCGACGAAGTCCATTGCCCATCGATAAAACACTCGGTCTGTCGAATCGTGGGGCGGCGAACCGGTTGCATGACTGTCGTGGACATACCGTGCCTCGCTTTCAGAATATTTCCCGTGAATCGATAGCATACCTACCAGGCGGACGCCTGCGGAGCCGGTCGATATCCCTTGCCAATTCCGTGATCAGGTCTTCGAACGTTCGTGAAGTTCGCGGCCCGACATTACTTCCGAATTCAAGCGGTGCCGGCAACGGCGAGACAACCACGGACAGGGTCTGGGGCAAACCGGGCGTCTGCTGCCGCGAAGCGGGCGAGGGGGAACGCAGTGAAAAATCGTCGTGCGCGGCGGACACTTTCGGCGGTTTGCCGGCGATCGACCGGGGCTCGTGAGCCGCCACCCAAGTCAACGGCGTTCGTGAATCGTCGGCCGGTTCCCCTTCCCCGCCCGGTCGCACCAGATGATTCAAGGCGTTGATTATCACCAGCGCGTCCAGTGGCGCAATGTCGTCGCCACCCGCGGCATCGTAGTAGGGTGCACGCAGCGCAAGACTCTCCGGAATCCGACCACTGCCAAAACGATTGATGTAGTTGATCACCAGCAGGGCATCGAGCGGCGCGAGCAAACCGTTGCCGTCCACATCCAGCGGGTCAACGGGGTTGGTCCAGCGCAGCCGCTGGTTACCGAAATCGTGGCCGGCACTCGTCCCGTTTTCGGGTACATCGATACGATGCCGCTGCGCGGGCGCTACGCGATTGCGAACGAGCCCCAGCGAGTCATCCAGCAGGCTCATGATCAGGTCGTCATGACCATCACCGTCCAGATCGCCAATCGCCATCGACCCGCTACTGTTCGCGTTGACGGTATGCTCCGGTTCGAAGGTGCCGTCTCCGCGCCCACGCAGGATACTCACGATCTGGTCCACCGCGCTGGAAAGCAACAGGTCGGCAATCTGGTCTTCGTCGAGATCTCGGACCAGAATTTCCGCAACGGGGTGTTCGAGCGTCAGCGAAGCACCGGGCGAAAATGTCCCTGTTCCAGAATTGAGATAGACATCGATCGCATCGTTGCCGAACAGTTTCACCAGCAGGTCGGGTAGTCCGTCACGGTTGAGATCGGCCACCGTCACGCTCTCGGGATGGCCGTTCAGATCCATCCGCCGCTCCTGCTGGAAAATCCCTTGCCCATCGTTGCGCCACAGCGAAAGCGTGTCGGAATATTCGCTGTATGCGAGCAGGTCGTCACCCTGTCCCGGTAAAAAATCGGCCGACTCGACTCCCACCGGCAATTCGGGCGGTACCAGCACCGGCGTCGCGAAGGACCGGTCCCCTGCGCCATACAGCGCGGAGAGCAGCGAGCTACCATCGTTTCCGGTGTGGGACACGAGTAGATCGAGCCAGTTATCGCTGTTCAGATAGCCAGTCGCGAGCTGTTCGAAGCGCGGCGGTAGCGCAATCCGGTCGCCGAGCGTCAGCGATCCGGCTCCGTCATTCGCAAGAATCGCGATCGTCCCCTGCCCTCGCAGCGCCGCCGCGAGGTCGATATCGCCGTCGCGATCCCAATCTCCCATGACCAGATCGCTGGGCTGGGCCGGCAGGGTCACCTGGCCACCCAGCACAAAGTTCCCGGTGCCGTTGTTGAACAGCGTCACGATCGAATTTCCCAACGCACTGACAACCGCAATATCGAGATCGTGATCCGCATCCAAGTCGATCAGCGCCGAGGCGCGCGGCATCCGCACCGGACCTCGCCGTTGTTCCGTATCGAACTGTCCGCCGCCCGAATTAAGCAGGATCGACAGATCGTTGCTGAACTCGTTGGAAACCATCAGGTCGAGATCACCATCGTCATCCAGATCGCCCGCCGAAATGTAGCCCGGTCGAAATCCGACGCCGTAGCTGACACCATTGGAAAACAATCCGCCTCCAAGATTGAATTGCACGAGGAGTTCGTTTTGCAGCGCGTTCAGCGACACCAGGTCGGGATATTGGTCGCTGTTCAAGTCCGACACAATCAGACTTCCCCGGTCGGCATTGCGTAAGATCGCCAGATCCTGCCGCTCAAAACTGCCATCGGGTTGACCGACGAGCAGCAACGGTACCAGCTCCAGTGCGAGCGTGCTGGAACGCTGCATCAACAGCAGATCGGTGCCGGAGTCGCCATGGGCGTCGAGCAGCGTGGCCTGATCGACGGCGCCGTCGAGTTGCAACTGGGCGAGCGACTGGAAATGCCCGGCGCCCAGATTCCGCCAGGTATCAATCAGGGTCACGGGCACCCGGCGATCGGTGTCAACCCGATTCGCGATCGTGATCATGTCCACGTCGTGATCGGAATCAATATCCGCAGGCAGCAGAAAATCGACCTTGCCGCCAAGATCGATCCGGGTTGCCGACGATAATCGCCCCACTCCGGAGTTAGCGGCAATCGATAGACTCCCGCTGTCGGCGTCGAATCGCGCAACCGACTGGCGAAAATGCCCCCACCAGTCGCCCACGAACAAACAGCCTTCTCCACCTGGCATCAGCACCGGAATCGACTCCAATGCCCCGGGCTGGAAACCGATCTGCGTTCCAGGCCAATTCTGCCGCCAGAACGGTGGAATCCGCTCCGCGACGATATGCTCCCCCGGCGCGACACCCACAAACGAGTAGAACCCATCTGCGTCGGTTTCGGTTGCCAGTTCGCGCTCGTCCCACACGCCGTTCAAATTGTCGTCGAGGAACAACGTGATTCCCGCTTGGCCGATTTCGCCAAGATCGAATTGTCCATTGCCGTTCGCGTCCGTCCACTTCCGACCCTGTACCGATCCGGACGCGTCGAGCACGACACCAAAGTCGTTACCCAGTGACTGCTGCCCTTCGACCAGCGCCACCCGATGCGAGCCCGTCACCGGATAGGTAGCGTTCCAGCCCGGAGGCGTGACTTGCCGCACGACGTAAGTCACTGGCGGCAGCGAGGCGAATCGGTAGGAACCGTCCGACAGAGTAAATGTCCAGTTTTCACCGATGTCGATACGACCGTTATCGTTTTGATCCAAGAATACCTGCCAGCCTTGCACGCGCGTTTCGTCGAGGTCGAATGCGGTGTCCCGATCCGTGTCGTTCCAGACGACGCCGCCGACCGTTGACAGCAGAGCCGGATCGTCAATCACTTGTCCAAAATCGAGATCCTCACGAATCTGTCCGACGGTCACACCTACGCGGTAGCTGGCTTGGGGCGGCGTTGTCGTCCGCCAACCCGCGCGGGGCTCAATACGAACGACGAACACGCCGCTGAAATCGCCTCGGATCTCGTAATTACCGGTGGCATCCGACAGTACGGCCGGCTCCTGCGATGAACGGGATCCGTTCTGGTCGATGTCCAGGTAAACCAGCCAGCCCGGCAAGCCCTGCTCCGTGGCACTCCGCAGCTGATCCCGGTCGAGGTCATAAAATACCTGCCCGCGAAACACCGCGTCCGAAGCCAACAGGGTCCGCGGCTCAAGCGTCTCCAGACGCAGCCGTCGCCGACCCGATCGGTTTTCTGGCATTCGGCGACCGGTCGCGCGTCGCCCATGGAAGCGGGAGCTGGGACCCATATTCTCTGTTCTCTTGGCAAGACTGCTGGTCAAACTCCCTGACTCACAGCCTGCTGCCATGCTCCAGAGGTTCCGACTCTGGCGCCACCATTAGAACCGATCCTACCGCCGTTGCAAAGCGTTTTGTCCGGTAGAGCGAAACTTGTTTCGTTCGCTTGGGTAGAGGAAACAAGATTCGCTCTACCTCCCAGTCACGTCCACGCGGACGCGGGCTTCCAAAACCACGCACCCTGAACTGCCTGGAGCAACGACAACCGGATTCAAATCCAACTCGCGAATTTCCGGCAGTTCCGCGACAAGCCGCGACACGCGCAGCAGCAATTGTTCGAGTACCTCAAGATCGATCGGCGGCTGTTGTCGAAAACCGGCGAGCAGCCGGCGGCCCGCCGTCCCGCGCTATCACGACCCGCTTTGATCGCAATGATCGGCTTTTCGCAGGCGACGCGAAACGCGGTTTCGCGGAATCGTGCCGCCGAGCGGATGCACCGGATATATCGAACCCACGAAGCCAGCCTCGACAAGACTCCGCACGATGCGATGCCCTAGCTTCCGCGGCTCCGTGGAAGCACCAATCACGGCAACACTGGTTGGGCGAAACAGACGGTCCAGCAATTCTCGATTCATTCTGACTCCACAAGTAGCTCGAAACTTGTTTCGAGAGCAAATCTTCAAACTCGTTTCCAGAAGCAACTCGAAACAAGTTTCGAGCTACGCACACCGCTTCCCGATCATTCCGACCGCGAACCGGCGGACAGAACAAATGCGACCAGATCGGCGATTTCCTTGGACGTCAGGGTATCCAACAGTCCGGTCGGCATGGGGCTCACGGGCGACGCCGCGCGGCGCACGATGGCCGATTTCGAAAAACGGACGGTTTGGTCCGGGTCGAGCAGATTGGGAACGATGATCAGGTCCGGTTCCCGATAGTCGCCTGGCGCGACGCGACCGGTGAGCACCCGGCCATCATTTAACTCGAACGTGTCCGCCAGGTATTTCTCATCGATTGCCCGGGACGGTTCGACGATCGACGCCAGCAAGTCCCGCGAGGAAAATCGTCGGGCCACCGATGTCAGATCGGGTCCGCTGACTCCTCCCGGCCCACCGCAGCGGTGGCAAACGACGCAGCGGGCAAGTCCAAAGACCCGCCTGCCATTGTCGATATCGGCCTTAGCCGCGGACTCCGTCCAGGCTGCCGATAATTCGTCGATGGTCCATCGTTTCACAATCTCGGTCCGGCCCGGCGGTAAATCGGTTTGCCACGGCGCGGTTCGCCGTGCAAGCAGCGCTTCCAGCCGTGGGCGATCGTCGGCTGGTCGGGACTCCAGAGCTTGTTGCCGAATCAGCTTTCGGAACGTCGGCATTCCTTCGCCGCCCAGGTAGTCGTCCATCCCTCGCAGCTGCTCGAAATAGTCGCGCTGCGACTCTTCCGACCAGCCGGCCGGCGCACCGCGCAACACGAACAGATAGTGCATCCGCTCACTTTGCGTCACCGATCGGTCAAGCAATTTGAGCGTCTTGCGCGTGAACGTCGCGTCGGCATGTGGCGACAAGACTCGACTGAATTCAATGTTGACATCGCGATCCGCGACCGGGTAGGCGGCCAGCAGTTCCGCGACAATCGCCTCGTGCAGTTCTTTGGCGGAGGACTCGCCCGCGATCGCCCGTTCGGCGAGGTAGAGCATCTCCAATTGCTGTCGCGGGTGGGCCTTGTCGAGCGAAAACGGTCCCCAGATCGCCTCGCCTTCGCAGCGTGCCAGTGCGATTCGGGCCGCGAGCGCCCGATCGACATCGGTTTCCCGCAAAGCTCGCTCGCGCCATCGTTCGACAGGTACTTTTTCCAGGGCGACGCGCGCCGCGTGCCTCAACCACGGATCGTCCTCACCCAAGAACGGCCAGATCCTGTCGACGTCGTCCTTGTCGGCGCCGGTGTCGGCGCCGGCCACCGAGCCGGACAGCCTCGATTCCAAGGCGCGACGTTGCTCACGAGCGCGCCGGGAATGGTCGTCGACGGCTCGGTCCTGCGGCGACGCGTCCGCAGCGACTGCGACAATCGGCGTGTCCGCAGCCGCGTTGGCGGCTCGCGGGCCGGAGTACCGCACGCGATACAATCCCGACTGCGTTCCGCGCCCGCCTGTCACAAAGTACATTGCTCCATCCAAGCCGAATTCCAGATCGGTGACATTCAGCGGCGCGCCGCGCAAGAATGTCTCCGCCGCGGCCTGATAGCTGGAACCGCGCGGCGTCATATGGACCGCTACGATCCGGCCGTACGCCCAATCGAGCACATACAATGCCTGGCGATACCGCGGCGGAAAATGGTCTCCCGCTCCAAACTCGACGGCGGTCGGCGAGCCTTTGCCAATATCCAGAGTTGGCTGCGGTGTGTCGGCGCGATCGGGAAAATAGGGCGGCCATTCCGTCGTCACCAGCCTCCAGCCGTAATCGGCGCCTGGCAGCAAGTGATTGACGCGGGTCGGTCGGTACCAGGCCGATCCCATATCGTATTCCGCGTCGGCGTCATAGGTGAACAGTTCACCGTGCGCATTGAACGCCAGGCCATACGGATTTCGCAACCCTCGTGTCACGACTTCCGCGGCGGTGCCGTCGGCGAGGAAACGCACAACGAAGCCACTGCGGGTTGCTTCCGCGCGCGAAGGGCGACGCAGAGCGGGCGGCAACTTGGCAGCGGACGCAGGTTCAAACACCGAATCACCGCAGATGCCCCACACGTTGCCGTCGGGGCCCAGAGTCAATTGATTCCGGCCATGCCCGGCGTCGCCAGCAAACTCAAATAGCTTTTCCACCGTTTCAAACTGGTCGTCGCCGTCCGTATCGCGCAGGCGAAACAGGCTGTTGTCGACGTTGGACATCGCGTACAGGTCGCCCTTCGCAAAGACGATTCCTCGGCATTCGCGGAGTTTGTCATTGATCCGTTCGACTTTGACCGCCGTTTGTCCCTCCTCGGGCAACGTCAATCGCAGCAGGCCCTGTTTCTCCTGGCCGACGATCCAGCGACCGCGCGGATCGCGGGCCAGGCTGATCCAGGAGTCGTCGCCCTTGGCCGCAGAGTAAACAAGATCGACGGTAAATCCCGGAACGACCTGGAATGTGTGCGGATCGGTCGCCGCCGCGCCCGCCAAGGCCCGTTTCCACTGGGTATAGTCGTCGCCCGACTCGATCGCCACGTTGTCCGGTTCGAATCCCCAGCGATAGCCGTCCACGGCGCCCAGGCAAGCCGCTTCGTGCCAGCGCCCTGGATCGATGCGCGCTAGACGCGGCTCGACGCCCGGCTGCAACGCCCCGACCGGCAACGGTGCGGCCCGCCAGCGGCTGTTGCTGGGGATCGACTGGCGCGAACCGTCCGCGTAGATCAGGTCGATACGTGCGGCAAGCGCGGCCGGGCCCTTCGCTTGCGCATCGATCGTCAGTTCGTTCTCTCCCACCTTTAAATGGTCCGTTATGTCGATCGAGAGCGGACGATCAAACGGCTGCCGTTCGGCGAGTCGTCGTCCGTTCAAATGCAACGCCCAATGCGCGTAATCGACAACGACAATCGCCGTCGCTCTCCGCAGGCCATCGCGCACATCGACGGCGGTGCGCAGACAAGCGGTCGGCTGCGCCGCGCGATCGGGCGATGTCCAGATCCATTCCAGCGGCTCGTCGGAATACCCACGCACCGCGCCGAGCCAGACCGCAACGCAGACAATTGATGTCACCACAAACCAAGTCAGTTTTTTCATAGCGGCATGATAAAGTGAGAAGAGTAAAGGGTGAAGGGTCGGGTCAGGAAAGCTAAGGCAGGCTCACCCGTGGCAAACTCAAGCCGGCTTCACCGTCCCGTGCCGTCGGCACGGGCTCGGGACGGCCCTCACCCGTGGCACACGGCCCCTCACCGGTCTTCGCCATTTTCTCCCTTCTCCCTTCACCCTCCACCCTTCACGCTTCACCCTTCCCTTGCGGGGTGTCGTGATCGCGCGTTACAACTGGCAACAGTGTCCTTGAGTTTCCGCATTCTTCCGCACCGCAGCAGCAAGGGCAGGCTTGTCCATGGCCGAAGCCTTTCGGAACGAGAAAGCCAGCGACAACGACGTTGCCGCTGCGGAGTCGTTGCAGGATAGTGTGCGTCTGGTGCGGCAGTGCGTGGAGGGCCTTTGTGCGATCCATGCGCGCGGGATGCTGCATCGCGACCACAAACCGGCCAACATTCAGATCGATGAGCGACGTCAGCCGCACATCATCGATTTCGGGCTGGCCGCGCCGCTCGCCAGCCGCAGTCTGGAATCGCTGGTCGGCACCATCGCCTACATGGCGCCGGAACAGGCGCGCGAGGACTACGACCGGATCGACTTTCGCAGCGACCTGTTCGCAACCGGAGGCATACTCTACTTCATGTGCTCGGCTGCTCGCTATTGCGGCAAGCGCCTCGAATCATGACGGCCGTCTTGGCTTACTTCGATCAACAGCCGAAATCTGCATCTCCGTCGCAACCAACACAGTGACGCGGTAAAACCGTCGCGCCATCAACGCGCTACAGCGCCGATCACTCCCCAGGGACCCGCCGTTCCCCGTAACCGGTTCCCCGTTTACCGCAACGCTTGCTGCATGCGCTGAAACAGCCGGTCGACTTCCAGTCGGGTTTCCTCGTCGAGCGTCCAGGAGTTGGGGCGGCGGCGGCGATCGGTCTGGAACAGCCCGCGTTGTTTGAGCAGGTACTTTTCGATGGCCAGAAAGCCGTCCAGTCCGGCCTGCAGTTGCAGGGCAACCAGGGCACAAACCGGAAAGTAGATTCGGTAAGCTGTCTCGTCGTCGCCGCGCTGCAACGCCTTCCAAAGCGGAATGATGGCGTCCAGAAACTCCATGCCCGGCATCGTTCCGCGAATGCCGCGCCGGAAACTGTCGATCAACAGAATGCCGCCCGAACCCTCATAGACCCGTGCGCGCCCCCCGGTCGCGTCGCGCAATCGCGTCAGATTCGGACCGATCGGCGATGCCTCCGGTTTGAACAGAATCTTCTCCTCGCCATACTGCTGCAGCAATTCGATCTGCAGCGCCAGCGGTATCGGACGGCCGACGTAAGCCGAAGCATCCTGCACGATGACCGGCAGCGAGATCGTCTCGGCGAGCGTCTGATAGTAATAACGTAATTCGGCGTCCGGCAACGCCGTCGAAATCGGTGGAATCGCCATCACCGCATCCGCGCCGGCCAATTCGGCTTCCCGCGCGTAAACCAACGCCTGCGGAATCGACTCCGCGCCGACACTGATCACTACGACCCCGCGCCCCGCCGACCATTGAACCAGCTTGTGCGTCAACTCTCGCCGCTCGTCCGCCGTCAATCGCAACAACTCCGAGACCATCCCGGTACAGAACCCCTGAGCCCCCTGCGCATAGGCCCAGTCAATCTGCCGTTGAAAACTCCCTTCATCGATCCGATCGTCGTCCGTGAAAGGTGTGTGGGCGATCGGCAAGACACCTTCGATCGTACGCTTCATGTTGGTCCTTTTTTGGGGGGGGATGGGTTACGGGCTACGGAGGACGGGGCGGAGGACGTGGGACGGAGGGATGTTGTGTGCCACGGGTGAGGGTACTCCCGAGCCCGTGCCAAGGTGACAGTTTAATGTGTGTGTAACGTAGGTAGGATGAGTCAAGTGTCGAGATCTGCCGTGGCTGGGACCCTCACCCGTAACCCGTAAGCCCCCGTAACCCGTTCCCCCTCTCACCCGACGTCGGCTTTTGACCAGGCGCCGTCGATGAATCGCCAGATGGTTCCGTTGGGATTCTTGTCGCGCAGGACCGGTGGCAGGCGGTGGGAGCGGACGCCGTCGTAGCACTGCAGCATCGCAAATCGGCGCAACGACGCGGGGATACCGACCGCGGTGAAGCCGGGGTGGCCGGTCGCTGGAAACGGGCCGCCGTGGTTCATCGCCGCACTGACGGCGACACCGGTCGGCATTTTGTCGTTCAGCAATCGGCCGACTTTGGGCCGGAGGTGAAACGCAACTTTCTCGTAAATCGCATCATCGGTGCCTTGCGTGGCGCTATAGACGCAACCGGTGAGGTTACCCTCCAGATGATCGATGACGGCGGTCAATTCGTCGACATTTTCGGCGATCACGATTAGCGCGGCGTTGCCGAACGCCTCCGCCTGCAATTCAACGTTATGCCGCAGGAACTGCCGGGCCGAGGCGGAGAGCAGCGTATTGGCGAACGAGTAACCTTGCCCGCCTCCGGCCGAATTGCCGACCAGCACCTCCGCGCCGGCGTCGATCAATCCGCGCACGCCACGCGTCAGATTCTGTTCGACCGACTTCGAGAGCAGCGTCCCGACGGGAGCCGACTCGAATTGAGCCGAGATGCGTTCCACGAATGTTGTCGTTTCCGTGCCGGCCAGCAGCAATACCAGGCCGGGATTCGTACAGAATTGTCCGGTGCCCATAAGGCAACTGGAACTAAATTGTTGCGCAAGTTCCTCGCCCCGTTCGCTTAATGCGCCGGGCAGGATCACGACGGGGTTGACGCTGGAGAGTTCCAGATAGATCGGTTTTCCCGCTCGATCGGCGGCCTCTTTCAGTCGCAGGCCGGCGTGGCGGCTCCCGGTATATCCCGTGCCACCGACGCGCGGGTCGCCTACCAGCCGCTCTCCATCCTCGTGACTGGTACGGTAGATCAGCTGCACCGTCCCCGAGGGCAATTCGCATTCTCCCGCAGCTTGGTTCGCCTCCTGCGCGAATCGGCGCGTGGTTCCGGGGTGCGACGAATTCGCCTTGGCAATGACCGGGTTGCCGGCCGCGATCGCGGCGGCAAAATCTCCGCCGGAAATACTGCCGAACGCAAACGGAAAGTTATTCGGCCCGAAGACGCAGATCGGCCCCAGCGGCCCCAGCATGCTGCGGATGCCGGCGGCCGTGTCGATGGTCGGCAGACTCCACGACGCGGAACGCGCCGCGGCCGCGGCCTGGCGCAACTGGCCGGTCGTCCGCGGCAATTCCACGTCGGCCAGCCGCGGCGCCTTGGGAAGCGCGGTCTCCGTATGGGCAATCTCCACCAGTTCCTGCTTGCAGCCTTCGATCCGTTCCGCGTATCGCTCCAGGAATCGCGCCAACACTTCGGCGGGCAGACGACGCAATTCCACCGCTGCCGCGGCCGCCTGCTTCAAGACCTCGTCGCACTCCGACCAGCTGCTGATCGGAAACTCGTCCGCCGATGGTTCCTTTGTCCGTGGGTTTTCCGCGCGGAACGTGCCCGTCGATTTCGATTCACGCCATTCCCCGCCAATCAACACCTGATGAACGGCCATCGTACTCCCCTGCCCTTCCTGCCATAAAACTGCCTGCGACCGGTGGCCCGAACCCCCTTGGATTCAACCCTGGCTACCCCTGCACAACCGTGTTCCGCAGTGTCCCGATTCCATCGATCGAAATGGTGACCTCGTCACCCGCACTCAAGGTAAAGTTGCTGTCCGGCACGACCCCCGTTCCGGTCAACAAAAACGCGCCGTTGGGAAACGAGTTGTCCCGTGTCAGCCATCCCAGCAGATCCTCAAAACCACGCGCCATCTGATCGACACCGGTACTGCCGCTGAAGACCCGGCTTCCCGCGCGATTGATTTCCAGCCGGATACCGATTTTCTCGCGCGGCGGCATGAACTCGGCGAGCGTAATCACCGGGCCGAGTCCGCAACACTGGTTGTAGACCTTGGCCTGAGGCAGGTAGAGCGGATTGTCGCCCTCGATGTCGCGCGAACTCATATCATTGCCAATCGTGAATCCGACCAGCCGCAACTTCGAGTTCATCACCAGGGTGAGTTCCGGTTCGGGGACATTCCAGGTCGCGTCGGCGCGGATCCGCACGGGCTGACCCGGTCCGGAGACGCGATGCGGAGTCGCTTTCATGAAGAGTTCGGGCCGCGGCGAAACATAGACGCGATCGTAACAGGATGCGGCCGCCTCGGATTCCTCCATCCGCGCCGTCCGGCTGCGTTTATAGGTGACACCCGCCGCCCAGACCTCCTGGGAGTCGATCGGAGCCAGAATTTCCACCTCGTCCGCCCCCAGTGTCGACTGTTGAGCCAACCCCCAGGCGATCCCCGCCGGATCGTCGGACTCCAGCAGCGAGGCCAGCGTCGGAAAATTGGCGTTCAAACGCAGCGGAGTCAGGCTGGACTCCCCCACCACGGCAACACCGGTTTCACCACTGCGATAACGGATCTTCGCGAGTTTCATGAACGGGTCCTTTCCGCGCTCAGCGCTTCAGCATCCACCCTTGCTCGTTGACCTGGAGCGCTTTGGCCCCGCGATGCTGGTCGTAAACTTGATGCATCTCTTCCAGCGAATCAAAGTAGCCGACGATGAATGCGGCCGAAAACGACTCACCCGCCCGGATCGGTCGTTCGCCGAACTCTTCGATCAGGCAGACGTACCCGCGTTGATGGCACCAGCCTTCGCTGACGATCGACGGATCGAGTGTCATGCCGGCCAGCCAAGGCCCCTCCCTGCCGGTTTCGGGGTCGCGCAGCCGGTACGCGCGGATCATGCGTTCCGGCAACGGTTGGGACTTGGACTCCCAGCGGTCGCGCCGGTAGTTGAATTTTTCGTCGGGAGCAAAATCGGTCAGAAACTCCGAGGACGGAATTCGACCGTGGTAGCTGAGATAAATCTCGCTGAAAGTATCTCCCTGGCGATGCTTGATATGCCCCGGCATATCGATGCGGAGGAACATTGCCTCGCTGTCGTTCACCGCATCGATACGATCCATCGAAATGAAATAGCGTTTGCCCGCGGGGAAGACGATCGATTGCGTCCAGGTGGAACCTGTCTTTTTTCCCGGCGCGGCGGTGCGGTATTGGAACGATTGTTTCACCGCCACAAAGTCGTTGCCTCGGATAACCTCGGGCGTCAGTTGTTTGGCCTGGGTACAGATCTGCGGTCCTTCGATCGACCGCTTGGGCCGTTTGCCGTGATAGGGGTTACCGAACTGGTAGACCATCTCCTGCGGGAGTTGATCGCGGTAGGCTTCGTCGCTGCCTGGCTCCATGATCCAGTCGACAATATCGAGGCCGTAGCCGGCGTCGCGGAAACCGGATTGTTTGTCGACCAGGGAGCCTGCGGCGACGCCGGTCACATAGCCTTGTTTGGAGATCGCCGCCTGCAGCCGATCGGTCGAGATGCGGATCCGGGCAGGTTCGTCGACGACCGCGAGTTCTCCCGCTAAGACGCCGGACAGCGCGACGAGCGCCAACCCGAGGGCGGCTGGAAGCAAGCTGTAGCGAAGCGATACCGTCTGTCGTCGTTCCATTGCATCGGCCTCCGCGGTCGAACTCCTGGCAGTTGAACGGCCCGTCATTATGCGCAGAATCCGCGCTCGACGGGGAGTGGCGGCATTGGGTCATTCCCCAAAGCGTTTCGCAACGTCGACCAGCGTCCGCACGAAGGCCCCCGTCGCGCCGGCATCGAGCCATGGCTTGGGCGATTCGAGAAAGGCGGGGCCGGCGATATCGAGATGGGTCCAAGGTCGCCCGCCGACAAACTCCTCCAGGAATTTCGCGGCGGTGATGGCGCCACCCCATCGGCCGTCGCCGACATTCTTAATGTCGGCGACCTCGCTTTTGATCTGCTCGCCGTATTCCTTGAACATCGGCAGTTGCCAGATCGGTTCACCGCAGGCTCTGGCGGCGCCGAGGATCAACTGGCACCACGGTTCATCGTTGGTCATCGCTCCCGCCACGTCGTTACCGAGCGCGACGACGCAGGCGCCGGTCAGAGTCGCCAGGTCGATGATCCGGGACGCGCCGCGTTCGACAGCCACGTCGAGCACATCGGCGAGGACCAGTCGCCCTTCGGCGTCGGTATTCAGCACTTCGATCGTTTTGCCATTGCGGGCCCGCAGAACGTCCCCCAATTTGTAGGCGTCCCCACTGATCATGTTCTCCACCAGACCGCAGTAACCCTGCACATTGATCGGCAGGTTCAAAAGTCCGATCGCGCGCATGGCACCCAGCACGGTCGCGGCGCCGGCCATGTCGCACTTCATGGTCTTCATGCCGTCGGTCGGCTTGATCGACAAGCCTCCCGAATCGAACGTCACGCCCTTGCCGACAAGCGCCAATGTCGGGGCCTGTGGTCCGCCGCCGCGATGTTCAAGTATCACCAGCCGGGGCGGGCGCGCCGAGCCACGCGCCACGGCGAGCAGCGCGCCGCACCGTTCGGCGTTGAGACGTGACTCATCCCAGATTTCGCACTCGAGTTGCGCGTTTTTCGCAGTGGAGGCCGCCACCTGCGCGAACGAATCCGGGTAGATCTCGCTGGGCGGTTCGTTCACCAGCCGCCGCGTCAGGTTGGTGCTCTCGCCGAGGATCCTGCCGATGGCGAACGCGACCGGATCGGCCGTGGTGAACAGCAACTCGCCGAACGGGAACCGGTTTTTCTGGCTGCGGTACAGGTCCTGCCCCTGGCAGCCGACGATCGCTCCCGCCAAGGCCGATTCCGTCAGTGCTCCCGTCCATTGCGGATCGGAAAAAAAAGCGACCCGTTCCCGAGCCTTCGCGGCAATCTGTTTCGCGGCGGCGGCCGCCGATCGGAAGACGGTTCCGGCGTCCAGTTTGGTCGATTCTCCCAATCCGAACAACGCGACCAGTCGCACGTTCACCCCTGGCAATTCATGCAACAGCGTCACTTCCAGCGGTTTGCCGGCCGCCTCGCCCGACGCGCGCAATCGCTGAATAACCCCCGAACTGGCGCGGTCCACCGCCGCCGCCGCTGGAGTCAGGCCACTGTCCGCGTAATGTCCGACGACCAGCACGTCGGCGGATAAGGTCTCGAGATCATGGACCGATCGGGTGACTTTCATCGAATTTTTCCAGGAATTGCCCGCGAGTACTGTTACTCCCGCGATCGCTCGCCGGATATTCGTATCAGGGGAGAGTCGTTATTCTAGCGGCAACGATAACGATGACGGAGAGGGGATTTCGCGTGGGATACAAGTCGCTGCGGGAATGCGTGCACGACCTGGATCGCGCGGGAAGACTGGTGCGATTGACCGAGGAAGTCGATCCGGACCTGGAGATCGCGGAGATTCAGCGCCGCGTCGTGCGATCGGGCGGGCCGGCGGTCCTGTTCGAACGGGTGCGAGGCTGCGCGTTCCCGATGCTCGGTAACTTGTTCGGGACGTTGGAGCGCGCCGAGTATATCTTCCGCGATACGCTGCCGACGGTTCGCCAGTTGATGCGTGCGGCCGCCGATCCGAACTCGCTGTTGAAAAATCCACTCGCCCACTGGAAGCTCCCGTTCCATGCCTGGCGAACGCTGCCCAAGCGCGTTACCCAGGGACCGATCCTGGCGCGGCAGTGTTCGGTCGGCGAACTGCCGCAGCTCCGCAGCTGGCCGGGCGACGGAGGCGCGTTTGTCACGCTGCCGCTGGTCTATACCGAGCACGCCGAACAGCCCGGTCTGATGAAGTCGAATCTGGGCATGTACCGCGTTCAGATTTCGGGCGGACAATACGCGCCGAACCAGGAAGTCGGTTTGCACTACCAGATCCACCGTGGCATCGGAGTGCATCACACGGCAGCTTTGCGCCGCGGCGTGCCCTTTCGCGTCAACATTCTGGTCGGCGGGTCGCCGGCGATGACCGTCGCCGCGGTCATGCCGTTGCCGGAGCGCATGTCCGAACTCACATTCGCCGGGCTGCTCGCCGGCCACCGGATCCCGATGGTCGTTGCCGATCAGCCACTGCCGATTTACGCGGAGGCCGACTTCTGCATTTCAGGTGTGGTCGATCCTGATCGCAAGTTGCCCGAAGGTCCCTTCGGCGACCATCTGGGCTACTACAGCCTGGCCCACGACTTCCCCGTGCTGCGGGTGGAACGGGTCTGGCATCGCGAAGGGGCGATCTGGCCGTTTACGGTCGTGGGTCGGCCGCCCCAGGAAGACACGACATTCGGCGCTTTGATTCACGAATTGACCGGCCCCGTGATCCCGCAAGTGCTTCCGGGAGTAAGTGCCGTCCATGCCGTCGACGAAGCAGGCGTCCACCCGCTGCTGCTGGCAATCGGCAGCGAACGGTATACACCGTACCAGCAGCTTGAACGGCCCCAGGAACTTTTGACACAGGCGAATGCGATCCTGGGCCAAGGTCAAATGTCATTGGCCAAATATCTGTTGATCGTCAATCAGGCCGATGATCCGACGTTGAACGTGCACGACGTCTCCGGGTTCCTGCAGCACGTGTTGCGCAGGGTCGACTGGCAGCGCGACCTGCATTTCCAGACCTGCACGACGATCGACACGCTCGACTACTCCGGCGAGCAGCTCAACGCCGGTTCCAAACTGGTGATCGCGGCAGTGGGGCCCGCCCGGCGCAAATTGGGCGTGGAATTCCGCGGCGAGTTACCCGAGGGCTTTCGCGAACCACGGGTCTGCCTCCCCGGGGTATTGGCGGTAAGCGGTCCCAAGGTTGCCGCGAGCGATACCGATCCCGGTCTGCATTCGTTCGTCTCATCGTTCTCCGCCGCGGATCCGATCAACCAGTTTCCCTGGATCGTGCTGGTCGACGACAGTGAGTTCACCGCCCGCACACTGGCGAATTTTGTCTGGGTCTGTTTCACGCGCAGCGACCCGGCCAGGGACATTGACGGGATCGAGGCATTCACGAATCACAAGCACTGGGGGTGTCGAGGCTCGATCGTAATCGACGCGCGGATCAAGCCTCACCACGCGTCGGTGCTGGAGGAGGATCCGCAAATCAGCCGCCGCGTCGATGCACTTGCGGCTCGAGGAGGCCCGCTGTCGAAATGGCTTTGATCGCATCGATTGCTGGCGGAGGCGGGTTGTTGCTGGGACAGGTGTTCCAGCCGACCGGACCGTGGGCGCCGTGGCTGCTGGGACTTTGGGTGACCGCGATCGGCGCCTGCATCGGCAGTTTTCTTAACGTGGTGATTTATCGCGTGCCTGCCGGGCTAAGCATTGTACGGCCCGCTTCGCGTTGTCCGCGTTGTCTGCACCCGATTCGCGGCTTCGACAATGTGCCGATTCTGAGCTGGCTGGTGCTGCGCGGAAGATGCCGCGATTGCGGGGCCGCGATCTCCGCTCGCTATCCGCTGGTGGAAGCGGCCGTCGCGTCGCTGTTTGCGATTCTGTTCGCCGTGGAGATCGTTGCGGGACACGCCGACATCTGGGTCGCGCTGGCCGAGGGGCCGTCGGTGGTTCAGGCTGCGGAACGCTGGTGCCTGTTCGCACTGCATTCCTGGCTGCTGACGACACTGCTAGCGGCCGTAATCATCGAGAGCGATCGGCAGCGAATTCCGCTGCGACTTTTCGCGCCGCTGCTCCTGGTACGCGTCCTGACGCTTGCGATATTTCCACGGGTTGCCGGTGGAGACGATCCGCTGGCACTCCTCGGAGCAAGCGCCCTCGGCGGTACACTGGCCTGGCTCTCGCATCGGACGGCAGTGCGGTCGATCGGGCTGCGGGGCTGGATGGTCGTCCTGGTCGCGGTCGCTTTGGCTGTCGGCTGGCAATCGATGCTGATCGTGACGTTTGTCGTCGCGGGCGGTCTGGCGTTCGCGCGAATCGAATACCACTGGCGCAGCCGTTCGTCGCTGCCGGTCCTGGCCTGGGTATTTGCCGGTACTTTGGCCGCAATCCTTGGCCGCGTACCGGTGCGTGGGTATCTTGAATCCCCACGGCAGCCCCAAACGTCGCTGCATGTTTTCGACGCCGCTGCGCACTGTCAGCGAGCGTCGTCCGTATCTTCTCCTCTGGAGTATTCCCGATGAACGAAAATCAGTCCGTTCAACTGCAACAGATTCTGAATTCCTCCAGTTACACGTTGGCCGAGCGCGACATCGACTTTCTCGCGCGATCGGAATTGCGTCCCGTGCGAATGCAACTCGAACTGCTCAAGCCGGAAATGGCACTCGTCGAGTACCGCATCGAATCGACGATTGTCTGCTTTGGCGGAACGCAGGTAGTCGAGCGTGAAGCAGCCCAACAGCGGGTCGCCGTCGCGGAAAAGCTGGTGAAGGAAAAGCCGGATTGTCCGGCCTCCCGGCGCAAGCTGGATCGAGCGCGGCGACTGCTCGCGAAAGCCGGCTTTTACGATCACGCCCGTGAATTTGCACATATCGCTTCCAAGCACAGCGAGAAGACCTCCCATCGCGAATACGTCATCGTCACGGGTGGCGGGCCGGGGATCATGGAAGCGGCAAATCGCGGCGCGTTCGATGTGAACGCCAAATCGATCGGTTTGAATATTACGCTGCCCCACGAGCAGGTCCCCAACTCGTATATCACTCCCGAATTGTGCTTCCAGTTCCACTATTTCGCGCTGCGAAAAATGCACTTCCTGCTGCGGGCCAAGGCGTTGGTGGTGTTTCCCGGCGGTTTCGGAACGCTGGACGAACTGTTCGATGCGCTCACGCTGCGCCAGACCGGCAAACTCCAGAAAATCCCGATCATCCTCTTCGGCCGCGCTTATTGGAACAAAGCGGTCGACTTTCAATTCCTAGCGGACGAAGGCGTCATCGCCGACGCCGATCTCGATCTGATATCGTATGCCGAAACCGCCCAGGAAGCCTGGGATGCGATCGTCGCGTTTCCTACTGAGTAATTCCGCGGGAGAAATGTCGTATGCTCATCTCCGAACCACTGCAGCCGGTCCGATCGCGGGGCGTTACACGACGCCACGCGCTGGCATCCACTCTACTTTCGGGCGCGGGTCTGGCGCTCGGCTGGCACCGTGCCGAGGGGCGATTTCTGGCACCCTCGGCCGCATCCGCGGATAAACTCGTCCCAGGAAAGGACCGCCGCCTGCTGGTGCACAACGCATCGCCATCAGGTTTCGAGTTCGAAACGCCGCTCGCCGTGCTGCGCGAGGATCGCGTCACACCCGCGGAGAAACTGTTCGTGCGCAACAATCAGCAGCCCGACTGGTCAGCAACACTGGAAGCGCCGCAGCCCGGTCCCTGGAAGCTGGAGATCAGCGGCTTGTTGGAATTCCCCAAGACAATCGCGATCGACGCGTTGCGCGACCTGCCGCAAACGGAACATGAAATGGTGCTGCAATGTTCTGGGAACGGGCGTGCGCTGTTTGCGGCCGCCGCTGCCGTCAAGGGAGCGGCCTGGCAACATGGAGCCATGGGAAATGTGCGATTCAAGGGAGTCGCCTTGCGCACGATATTTGACAAATTCGATGTGCGGCCCCATGCCTTGGCCGGGTTTATCACCGCCGAAGGCGCCGACCTGCCCGGCAAAGCCGATGCGGCGGACTTCGAACATAGCCTGCCGCTTGCCGATTCCCTGGCGCGCTCCATCGTGGCCCTGGAACTCAACGGCAAGCCCCTCCCCGCTGTCCATGGCGGACCGCTGCGACTTGTGACGCCCGGCTATTACGGCACGATGCATGTCAAATGGCTGACACGCCTGCGGCTCGAAGCACAAGAGACCGTTAATCATCACCAGGTAAAGAGGTACCGGACGCCGCGCGAGCCGCTCACGCCCGGTTCCGAATTCGATTACGGGTTTCAGAACAGCGACGCCAACTGGCGGATGCGGATCAAGAGCGTAGTTTTCGCTCCGGAACAACAGGCGGTATCCGACAACGGCCGATTCGAAGTCCGTGGCGTTGCCTGGAACGACGGAACGTCACTGCTCGACGCCGTGGAACTCTCGTGGGACGGCGGCGGAACCTGGCGCCGTGCCGAACTGCAGCGCGCGTCGCGCTATGCATGGCAGCATTGGCAATTGGCGATCACACTGCCCCAGGGACCCCACCAACTGATCTGCCGGGCCGTCGACACTCTGGGCAACACGCAGCCCCTGGATGGCACCGTCGGATGGAATCCGGCCGGCTACGGCTGGCATGGCGCCGACCGGATCGAAGTTGGAACAGTGAAGGGTGAAGAGTGAAATAGGAATGAAGAGTGAAGAATGGAGGATGAACTCAGGGGAGCGGTGTGACTTTCCACTTTGGATTGGCCTGGAGCCGCTCTTTGCCTTCCGCGGTTATTTGATTTTTGCGATCTTGGCGCCTTTGCGAGAGCCAATGTGTCTTTGCGAGAGCCGATCAGAAATCCCGCGATAGACCGAATCGCAGTCCTTGGGCCCAAAAGTCGGAGGTGATGCCGGGGAATTCGGGGCGCGCCGCGCCATTCAACACGCCGGGCGGAATCTGCGACGTATTGATCGAAGTGTCGGTCTGTTCGCCCGCGCGCCAGACGTTGGTCATGTACACCATCGAGTATCCAATCGATCCGGACCAACCGCAGGGAAGTTCCCGGCGCAGAGTCAACCCGAATTCAGTGACCGTGCCGAAGCGGTCCTGTGTGAACAGTCCGCTGTTGCTGGCCTGCGCCAACAATCCTCCATTCGCCGCCGCCGCGGCGCCGCCCGCCGGTGTCGTGACGGTGCGACCTTCAATCGCCGCTCGCGTTTCGACATTCCCCAGTCCCACCCGCGCAGTCCAGTCCCACGACCAGCACGGCGAAATGATCCCTTGCCCCATCACGCCCAGTTCAACTCCGCGAAACGTATTCGTGGTATGAAACTGGTCGACCAGCGAAGTGGTCGTTCCCTGATTCGGCGCCGCCAGCGCCGTGGTCGATTCCACAATCCGCAACCGGTCGCGAAGCTGGGCATCGCGATAGCCAATCAGCCAATCCCAGCGCGCCATGCAGCTTTGATACGACGTGTGCCGGAAGAGGATTTCGTAAGTTTGGAATTCGGTGCTGGCGAGGATATCGAGCGTGCCTCGGACAACGCCGGCACTGTTGATCAGCCGCGCATCGGGTGCGAGGACCGCCTGGTTCAGGTTGGTGAAGGGCCGTGCCAGTAGCGGAAAATTGAGCGCGTCGCCTTGAAACGTAGTGGAATCGTTGCCCAGGAACGCGTAGCTGAAATCGACCCCGAAACTCGGATCGAATCCAAATCGACGACCGATCGTAAATCGGCCTCCCGAACTCGAGCCATCATTCAGGTCCTCGTTCCCGAACACGATCGTCGCCGCGGGGAGAATCCCGCCATTAGGTGTGATCGTCGCCAGCGCCGGCGTCCCCATTCCCCGCTTCCACCACAACAGATACTCGGCGGAACACCACCACTGCGGCCCGCAAAAGGCGGCGCCACAATCGTCGCAGCCGTCTTCGTAAAAGAGACCGGTTTCGGAATCATCCCAGAGCTGGTCGGGCAGTTGCTCGGTGTCGTCCGCGACGATCGGTGAATCGGTTTCGTCCTGGTATCCGACCCTCGCGATACCCTCGTCAATCTCGCCGACCGTCGCATTTCGCTGAGTTCCCGTGACGTAGTCGCCGCGCCGAGCAACCTTCAGGTGTTTCGGCACGAAGCCGAACGGAAAGTTCCGCAATTCGGGATCGCCGGCCCGTGGCGGCACCGGCAGGGTCCTTTCCTGCGCCATGCTCGGCCCGCAGATCGCCAAGATCACGTACAATCCCCAAGCGGCATGCCGGCGGTTGAAACGGTGCATCGAACGGTCCTTTCTGTTCGGTGTACCCGTATATCGGTCAAAGACCGGATAATCGTTAAACTCTGCTCAAATTATCAGTCCTCCAAACGGCGCACCGATCGGAATCGGGACTGCCTAGCCATTGCTAGCAGGCGGTCTAGTATCACACAAAGGCGCGTCCGTCAGACATGCCGTCAGGTGTCACGCAAAATCGCAAAGAAAGTGAGTAAAATCCGATTCCGATTACGGATTTTCATTCGAAACAATCGACCTTTCTTCTTTGCGTCTCTGCGCCTTTGCGATAACCAATTCCTCTGCGAGAGCAAATTCCTCTGCGAAAAAACTCAGCCGATGCGCCGCATCACCCATTCCAGGCTGAGACAGACCAGGATCATCAACCAGATTGGTGCGCGGTCCCAGAACGGAGTGCGGGTCACGACAATATCGCCGCGCGTCGCGGGCAGGCTTCGCAGGAACTGCCGCAGTTCGGACGCCGAGTGCAGAACCTGGCCCCCGCGGCTTGCGCCAGAACCGCCGAAAGTAGCGGTTATCACCGCCCTCTCCCCATTGCGATTCAAAAAACCGTCCCCAGTCAACCGTTGTGTCCGGCGCGAATGCGAACGTACGACCTTTCCCGTACGATTCGCAAGCGAAGACCGGCATGATGCCGGCCTTGGGGGATCGGGGTGGCGGAGACCGCCAGCAGCGTGGCCGCCGGTTTCAGTCGCGTCATGTAGTTTGTTCCGCCAAACGGCGGCATCGCGTCCAGGATGCGGCGATTCTGCGCCGGATCGATCACAAATTCAAACGGCTGTTCGCAGGGCACCAGCGTCAACGGCAGGGTAACCAGGGGTGGTGGCGCGGCGATCGGCGACCTTTTTGCACTACCGATTCGCGGACGATGCCCGTTTCCTGTTTGTCGTTCGTAGTGCACAATATGGTGCATCGCCACGCCACCGCCGTCATGCGGCGACGGAATGCAATGGATCGCACTGCAACGGAACTCGAGGCCCAGATTGACGCGGCGATGCTCCGCGATCGCCACCGATTGCGTCAGCGGCTGCGCCAATGGCAGAAGGTTCGCCGCGCAAGGCAGCCTCACGAGGAGTTGTTGGGGCAGCTGCAGCGCGACATTCAGCGTTCCGTCGAGATTCGTCGGCACCGCGAACTGCACCGGCCTCGCCTGCAGTATGACGCTTCGCTGCCGGTGACGCAGCATCACGACGAACTTGCCGATGCGATCTTCGAGAATCCGGTCGTGATCGTCTGCGGAGAGACCGGCTCCGGTAAGTCGACGCAACTTCCCAAAATCTGTCTTGAACTGGGACGTGGCGTAGAGGCATGGATCGGCCACACGCAACCCCGTCGGATTGCCGCGCGCTCGGTCGCCGCCCGTATCGCCCAGGAACTCGGTACTCCGCTCGGTTCGGCTGTCGGATTTAAGATCCGTTTCCAGGAATCGGTTCGCCCGGAGTCGTACATCAAGCTGATGACCGACGGAATCCTGCTGGCCGAGACGCAAACCGACCGGCGGCTCGAGCAGTACGATACGCTGATCATCGACGAGGCCCACGAACGGTCCCTGAATATCGACTTCCTGCTCGGATTTCTCCGCGACCTGTTACCGTACCGCCCGGACCTGAAGTTGATCATCACCTCCGCGACGATCGACGCGGAGAGATTCAGCCAGCACTTCCGCCGCGATGGGTACGGGGCACCGATCGTCGAGGTATCCGGGCGGACCTGGCCGGTCGAGATTCGGTACCACGAGCCGATGTCCGCCGCTGGTCGGGACGGCGAATCGGATATTCCGCGGCAGGTGGTCGACGCGCTGGAGGAGTTCCGCCACCTGCCGAAGGGCGACTTGCTTGTGTTTCTGCCCACGGAGTACCTGATTCTGGAAACGGCCCGCGCGGTGCGGGGCATCGAGTTTCCCGGCGATGGTCGGCCCGCCGAGGTGCTGCCCCTCTACGCGCGGTTGTCGGGCAAGGAGCAGCAGAGGATCTTTGAGCCGCACGAGGGGCGGCGGATAGTCCTGGCGACGAATGTCGCCGAGTCGTCGTTGACGGTGCCAGGAATCCGGTACGTCATCGATACCGGAACGGCGCGCATCAGCCGCTACTCCTCGCGCAGCCGGCTGCAACGATTACCGATTGAGCGTGTTTCGCGCGCCTCGGCCGACCAACGCGCCGGGCGCTGTGGGCGGATCGGGCCGGGCGTCTGCGTGCGTCTCTATTCCCAGGACGACTACTTTTCACGAGAACAATACACGGTCCCCGAGATTCGACGAACGAATCTGGCGTCCGTCATCCTGCGAACGACGTCTTTGCGTCTCGGTTCGGTCGAACATTTCCCTTTTCTTGACCCGCCGCATGCGGACATGGTCCGCGATGGTTACGAGACACTGTTTGAGATCGGCGCCCTGACCGCGCAACACGAACTGACTCCACTCGGACAGCGCTTGGCGCAGCTGCCCGTCGACCCGCGTGTGGCCCGAATGATCGTGGCGGGCGCGGACGAGCGTTGCCTGCCGGAGATCCTGATCATCGCCTCCGCGCTGGAAGTCCAGGATCCACGCGAACGACCGGTCGATCGCCAGGCCCAGGCGGACGAAGCGCATCGCGGTTTTCTCGATGCGAACTCCGACTTTCTCGGCTATCTAAAGCTGTGGCATTTTTATCGGGAGCTGCGCGAATCGCACGGGGAGCGGCAGACGCGCCGGCGCTGCCAGGAGGCCTTTCTGTCGTTCCAGCGGTTGCGGGAGTGGAGCGACATTCATCGCCAGTTGTGCGAACTGGTCGAGGAATCTTCGCAGCGGCGCGGTCGCCGGCTTGGCGCGACGCGGCCATCCGCCTGCGTCTCGCAGCCGATCGACCTGTCCGCGGAGCAAAGCGAAAACCACAGCCATCCGCGCGATCCGGCCCGCTATGCCGCGATCCACCGCGCCATCCTGTCGGGGCTGCTGTCGGGAGTCGCGCTGAAGTCCGACGAATTCGAATATACCGGCGCGCAGGGGATCAAGCTGGCGATCTGGCCCGGCTCCGGCGTCTTCCAACAGCGTCCGAAATGGATCGTGGCCGCCGAACTGGTCGAGACCTCGCGACGATATGCCCGGACCGTCGCGCGCATCGACCCGGCCTGGATCGAGCCGCTGGCTCGACACCTGATCGAAAAAAACCACCGCGACCCGTTCTGGAGCCGCGCCGATGGCGCGGGACTGCTGCTGGAACGCGTCACCCTGTTCGGACTGCCGATCGTCAAACGTCGCCGGGTTCGTTGCGCCCCGATCGATCCGCGGACCGCCCGGGAGCTGTTGATCTGGAATGGACTGGTCGAGGGCGATCTCGACATGCGCGCGGCGTTCCTGCGCCGCAATCAGGAGCTGATCGCCGACCTGAATCGGCGCGCCGCCAAATCCCGGACCCGGTCGGGGCTCGTCAGTCAGCAGGCCTGCGCGGACTTCTACCAGGCGAGGCTTCCGGTCCACGTTGTCGACGCCGCCGCGCTGCACTACTGGCAACGCAAAACGGAACAACACGACCCGCGACAGCTGCTGATGACCGCCGCCGATCTGCTGGAGAATCCCCAATCGCTCCACGACGCCGACGCGGCGGAATTTCCCGACGAGTTCCCGATCGATGACCTCACGCTGCCGCTGGAGTACCGATTCGAGCCCGGTTCGGAGGACGACGGTGTCACGATCGTCGTTCCGGTACGCGCACTGGCGAAGCTCCGCAACGATCAACTCGATTGGCTCGTGCCAGGCATGCTTCCGGAAAAGGTCGAGGCCTTGCTGCGTCTGTTGCCGAAATCCCAACGCCGCGAATTGCCGCCGGCGCAGGAAGCGGCCCGACGGATCATGCCGCTGCTCGAGTACCGCTCCGGATCGTTCCTGCCCGCGCTGGCCGCGGCCACCTCGCGCATCGGCAATGCGCCGGTCGATCCGCAGGAATTCCCACTGGATCGGATTCCCTACCACCTGCGAATGAAGATTCGCGTGGTCAACGACCAGGGGATGACGCTCGCGCGCGGCACCGACGCCGATGCCCTGCGGCAACTGCTCGGCATCACCGCACGCGTCAATCACGAAGTCGACGAGCCAGGCTGGCGACGGATCGGAATTTCGACCTGGGATTTCGGCGAGCTGCCACCAAGGCTGGAGATCCGACGCGGCGGAATCCGCATGCCAGCCTTTCCGTGCCTGGTCGACCAAGGACCAGATGTCATGCTGACGCTGCTCGATGACGCCGAACTCGCCGACTACCTGACTCGGCGAGCCATTCGCCGGCTGCTGGCGCTGAAAGAATCGGCCAGCCTCGAGCCGCTGGTGGAGTGGCTTCCGCTCTGGCCCCACTGGACCCGTCAACTGGCCACGATCGCCCCAGCCGACGGGCTGCGAAGCCACCTGATTGAACGGCTGATCGACCAGGCATACTTGAATGAGCAGACCATGCCGCGCCGCGCCGAAGAATTCCAGAAGTGCCTGGAACAGGGACGCGACGCCAGCGATCTGACGATCCATGAAATCGCCCGTGTGCTGACTCCGCTGATGCGCGAGTACGAACAGATTTGCGAGTCACTCCAGACGCCACGCGTTCAGGCTCTGCCTCCTGTCGTCGACGATCTTTGCGAACAGCTCGATCACTTGATCTTCGACGGGTTCCTGGTCGACGTTCCGTGGCGCTGGTGGGCACATTACCCCAGGTACTTGCGCGGAATTCGCCAGCGAATGGAGCGGCTGCGCGACGGCAGCGTCGAGCGTGATCGGCGCGCGCACGAACGTTTCCAGATCTGGTGGAATCGCTATAAAGAACGCGATGCGGCCGACCAGGCCCAAGGGCGATTCGAGCCGGCACTCGAAACGTTCCGCTGGCTGCTGGAAGAATATCGGGTCTCGTTGTTCGCCCAGTCGCTGGGCACCGAGTCGCCGATCTCGGAGAAGAAACTGCAGTATCACTGGCGACTATTGACCGGCACCGAAGCACCCAACAGGAGAGGAACATGACCGTGAAGTCGGAAACCTCCGAGATCGATCGCCGACAATTCCTGTACCGTTCCCTGGCTGCGGCGTCAGTCGCCGGCGCAGCCCCATTGCGTCCGGAGACCCTCGCGGCGATCGAAGATCCACCCGCATCGATCGAGCTGCGCGGTGGTGAACTCACCGCAATCGTGGGTGACAATTCGGCGTCCGGAGAACATCGGACGGGATACAACGGAGTCTGGAGCCTGCGGCATGCTTCCAGCACCCGCAACCTTTTTGTACCCGCGGTCGCCGGTCTGAACCTGGAGCACATTGTCACTGGCGAGCATCTCGACGACTCCAAGACGTTTTTCGAGCCGCGGAATGCGCCGATGACATTGCGTCCGATCGATCGCTCCGAAGTAGAATTGCACCAGCCGCCAACGCCCACCTATCAGGTCGAAAGTTGGACACGGTTCAAGATCACGCCGCCATATTACCTCGATATGGAATTCCGCTGCCGCGCCCACCAACCGCTCTTCCCACGCGGTTACCTGACATTGTTCTGGGCCAGCTACATCAACGCGCCCTCCGATAAGTCGATCTATTTTCAGGGAGGACTTGAAGGCCAGAAGCCTCCGCTCTGGACGCAATTCTGCACGCAATTCCATAACGACCAGAGCACCGTGCGGCACCGCGACGACGACTTCGTGATGTCGTTTCCCGAAGGCGGCCGAGAAGCCCTGTTCAAGAACCTCTCTCGCTTCCGATTCGATCGCCCATTCTTCTACGGCAACTTCGATGATCTGATCTGGCTGGTGATGTTCGACCGCGCCAGCGGGATCCGCTTCACCCACTCGCCCAGCGGCGGCGGAGTCAATGCCGACCTGCAGACCACGAATCCAGCCTGGGACTTTCAGTTCCTCATACCGGAACCAGAAATCGGGAAGGACTATCGCTTCCGAATTCGAACAGCCTTGCGACCTGCCTGCTCACGCGAGGAAATTCTACGCGAAGTCGAAAAGTGGCCGGCAGCGGAATGAGGTTACGGGTTACGGGGGGAATCCTGTGTGCCACGGGTGAGGGCCGTCCCGAGCCCGTGCCCAAGCGGCCGAGTTGAACGGAATGTGTGATACCGGGCCGAATCATTCATCGTGGGATAGGTCGAGCTCTTGCAATCGTCCGTCGATCAAATCGTGGTTGGGGCTTCCAGCCACAACCTGACAACCTGATCTGATATACGATTCACTTGGGCAGCACGGGCTCGGGACGGCCCTCACCCGTGGCACACAGGATTCCCCCCGATCCCCACCTTCACCAGGCGAGCGCTTCTTGCAGCGGCTGCTCTTCGTTGGCGGAGGGCGGATCGATGCCGAGCAATTTTGCGACGGTCGACGCGACGGCTGCGGGACTTGTGGGGCGGTCGCACTTTGCCGGCTTGATGCCGCAGCCCAGTACGATCAACGGGACGTGCGAATCCATGGTCCAGGGACTGCCGTGGCTCGCCGGATGCGTCGACTGAATCTGGTAGGGCTTGTACGCATAGATGACGTCACCGCTGCGGTCGGCATTGAACGAACGTTGCAGCAGTTTCAGGATCTGGGAATCCCGAGCAAGAAACGGCTGGTATTCGTCGGCCAGTTGCGCCTTGGCGCGTCCCGCGATCAGTTCGTCCCGCGTGGCGACGAACGCCACGCTATCCGATTGCAGGAAAAAATCGCGGACGACGGCTCGAGCCGCGATATACGCGTCGAGGTTTTCGAAGGAGCGACGATCGAGGAATAATTGGTGCGCATCCATGAACGCGACGAAATGCTGGGGGGTGCGTGGCGGGCCGAAGCGGGTCGCCAGGCGCGCTTCAAGTCGTTCCACAAACGCCGCCAGGTCCCCCAACGGTTTGCGTTTACCCGGCAGGCCCTGCGTCACGACATATTCGGGAATCGGCGTCACCCCGTGATCGGCCGTGAGAAACATCGTCCAGCGCCCCGTTCCGATGCGATTGTCGAGGTACTGCACGAACTCGCTCAACAGCTTGTCAGTGCGATAGGTCATGTCCTCCACTTCCAGACTATACGGTCCGTAGTTATGGCCGACATAGTCGTTGGAGGATAAGCCGACGTTCAGGATGTCGGGGACGTCGTCCATTCCCAGTTCTTCCGCTTCGATCGCCAGCTGCACCACGCGCATGGTCAACTCGTTGCCAAAAGGACTGATCAGCAATTGCTTGTAGAATTTCGCAGTCAACTCCGTCGGCAACCGATGGGGAAATGCTCGGCTGACACCGTCGGTCTCGCCTTCGAAGGGACTTTCGTCAGGATGCTGCGGGTGGTAAGCGTCTGCATCATAAAGCGGAGTCCACACTTTGCCGGCATAACCGGTGACGAAGTCCCCGGCGTTGATCTCTTTCATGTACCGCGGCAATTCGCTGCGATAGTAGCGGCTCGTGACCCATTTGCCGGTGTTCACATCGAACCAGTAGACACCGCTGGGACGTATCCCCGACATCAATACCGCGGCCCGGTCCTTTAAGGTGACGCCGAGTACCTTGCCTTTTCCTTCGGTTGCATCCCGCCATGCGTCGCCGACCGTCGGTACCAGCAGGTTGGCGGGGGACACGCCCACATATTCCGACTTCGTGTACGGTGCGCCGACGATCGGCATCGACGGATCCTCGACACAATAACGCTTGCTCCGCAAACGCTGATCGAACCATTCATTGTCAATAATCCCGTTGCGGTACGGGTAGGTACCGGTCATGATGACGGAGTGACCGGGGCCGGTCACCGTATAACCGTGGCGATGATGGCACTCCGTGAACCAGGCCGCCTGCCGTTCCGCCAGATGGAAAAAGCCGCCGGCCTGGAACCGGTCGCGAAAGCGAATCAGGAATTCGTAACTCAGCTGGTCCACCGCCATCACGACGATTAGCCGCGGTCTTTCCTCCGCGGACAGGTGACCCGCCGCCCAACTTGCTCCGACCGCGAACAGCACGCCCAGGCTTTGCAGCCAGACCCGGGCATTCGTGAGCGCCTTCCGCATCCGATATCGGGAAATTTGCGGCAGCCGAGCCAACCGTTGCGGCGGGACATTTTCATGATTCGACACGGAGCCTGAGACCATCCACTGTTCTCCAGGTTGATTTGGGCGGGACACAGTCCCGTTAGCGTAACCGATTTTCAAGGTTCGGGCGCGGGTTACGGGGAACGGGGACATGATCCGATATACGATTCAATTGGGCAGTACGGGCTCGAGAGTACCCTCACCCGCGCCACACAACATTCCCCCCGTAACCCTTCCTATTTCGTCGTCATCGGGATTACGCCGTCCCAATCTGTCGGCGGGGTGCGGTTATGTTGAGCGATAAAGACAGTCAGGAAGTCTTTGACGCGATCCTCGGGAGGTACGTGGTGCAATAATTGAAATGCGCGTTGCCAATCCCGGGCCAGCAGTGCCTCGACGGCCGCTTCGTACGAGGCGATATGTGTGGCGTTCAGTTGAGGATAGTCGTTTTCTGGCGGCAGCAATTCGCTGACATCGACGGCTTTGTCCATACCGTAGGGGCGCACCAGAGCCACACGTCGGACGCGCGCGACATCGGCGGAGGTGGACTGCCGCAGGCAGGTCGCGGTTGGCTCGTCGAGCAGGATCGGTGCTCGCAAATGTTTGGTCATTGTTTCCAGTCGGGACGCCAGATTGACGACCGGTCCGAATACTGTGACTTTCACCTGGTCGATCGATCCGATCTTACCGGCGACGGAGCGGCCGCTGGCGATACCGATTCCGATCCGGAAATCGGCCAAGGGATGTCCAGCGACCTCGTTGGCCGCCGCGAACTCAGCGCGGATCGCCAGTGCCGCCAGACAGGCTCGCTCCACCGCGTCCGGTTGCGCGATCGGCCAACCCCAGAACCCCATCGCCGAGTCGCCGTGGAAGTCCCCCACGACCCCGCCCCGTTCGAGGATCTGTCGTGTCATGACTCCCAGCGCGCGACTGACCCGTTGCAGCAGGCCGAGCAAGTCGTCGGCCGATCGTTGGGACGCCAGCGCGAATCCTCGCAAATCGCAAAACAGCACGGACACGTCGGCCTCGCGAGGTGCGAGCACCAGGTCAGGGTCTTGAGCCGACAGTGCCTCCAGCACCACGGGTGAAAAGAACTGGCTGAGACTCGACTGCCGTCGCACCAGTTGCTGGGAGCGACGCAGATTGCTCAGCGTCGTCGCCAGGATTTCCGTAAACTTGACGTCATCGCGCAGTTCGATCGCGGCGCTGCGCGGCAACTTGGAAAAGCGGCCGGCAAGGTAAATCGCCCAACGAGAATCGGACTCGCCCGGAACCGGCGTACAGCAAGCCCAGTCGGCATCCTCCGACATGGTGAATTCCTGCTCCGCCTCCCGCGGGCCCCCGCCCCAGATGTGCAGGACCGACTGCCGTCGCGAAAGTGCCTCTTCGATCAGTCGAGCACTGGGAGCGAACCCGGTCCGGCCGATCGTGCGCTGGTCCCAGTGCAGCAGCTTGACGTGCGGCCCACCTTCGCCCGGCGGCGCACGTTCCAGTACCGCTGCGGCCGACGCACCCGGGACGCCAACCAGGAGCAGATTCACCAGTCTCACACATAGTTCATTGTCGCTCGCGGCGCCGCTGATCAACTCCGGCAGTCGACTCAACACCTCAATCCGCCGATCGGGGTTGTCGAAGGCGCGCTGGCGCAAGCTCTCCGTATCAAACAACTGTTGAGCCACGGGGGGCGGTTCGCTGAGCGACAGCGCGACCGGTTCATCGACCAGCGAAAACGTCGTCGCGCCGATCACAAAATGCTCGCCCGGTCGCAACGCAAACAGGTCGACAGGATGACCGCGGAAGAACACCGGGTTGCGTCCTTCGGGTAGCCGCTCCACAAACCACTGCCCCTCCCGCCAGGCGATGCGCACATGCCGCCGAGAGATCTTGTCGTCCCAGGGCGCAGCCCATTCCAGTTCCTGCCGGCCAATCACCACCGTGTGCTCGAGGCTCAGCCTGCGACGCCAGCGGTGGTGCGACTCATTGCCTTGTGCGATCAAGTCGGGCATGGCGGTTACGGGTTACGGGGCTTTGGATACGGTTGCTGGTGAATTCGCCTATGCCCTGATTATGCCAGCCTTGCGGGTCGGACTCCATACGCGACTCCTTGCGTGACGATGCTAGCAGTCCCGCAATTCGCATTGGGTTAATTCCTGCTGTTCGATATACTCCGCCCGATTTCCGACTCGCAGCAAGGGATCCGCATTGTGACTCCATCTCGAATTTGCCCACTGATTGCAGCAGCGATTCTTCTGCTGGCGGCCGCCGGTTGCGGGGCAACGAAGAGCCGCACCGCGACGGAACAGCTTCTGATGTCCGACGCGCTTGATCGGGCTGTCGCTCGCATTGAATTCAAAGACCTGGCGGGGCAACAGGTATTCTTCGATACCAAGTTCGTGGTCAATACCAAAGACCCGGCGTTCATCGGCAACTTGAAAGGCTTGGGGTACGTGAATGCCGAGTACGTCATCAGTTCTTTGCGGCAACAGATGGTGGCGGCCGATCTGCGGCTGGTCGACAAGATTGAAGATGCCGACTTTGTCGTGGAGGCGCGATTGGGCGCGGTCGGCGTCGATAATAACGAAGTGGTTTATGGCCTGCCAGCGAACAACGGGCTGTCCGGTGCCGCGTCGCTGGTGACCAACGGAACGCCGATTCCCGCCATCCCGGAACTCTCAGTCGCCCGAAAGATCGTGCAAGTCGGCGCCGCGAAGATTGGCGTGTTCGCTTACAACCGTCGTACGCGCGAGCCGGTCTGGCAAGCCGGGATCTCGCAAGCAACAAGCAACGCCAACGACACCTGGGTGCTCGGCGTCGGACCGTTCCAGCAAGGAACCATCTATCGCGGCTCGCTGTTCGCCGGCACGAAACTCCAGGTACCCGCGATCCGGATCGCGGACGACGAGCCGGCCGCATTGGCCAGTGACTTGGACCCAATGCGTGGCTACGCGGAAGAAATGCACTTCACTCGTCCGGTCCCAAAGGACGTAAACGTCAAGCCGGCAGGATTCTATCAGTCCGCGAACGAACAACTGCCGGCGGAGTCGTCTGGCACCCAAGCCGGCAGTGGCGCCGCGGCTCCCGCTGCGGCAGCTGGCAACGCAGGACCGGGTTCCGCTACGGGCGTTGGCGGTACCAAGGGTTCCACGGGCGCTGGCCGTGATCCGCCTCCCGTTTCCACCTCACCAAAATCGTGATCCTCCCTCCCTTGGAAAGCAGATCGGCATGTTTTGCTCCGGCAACCCGCGGGTCGTGATTACTCGCTTGAGCGCCATTGGCGACTGCATCCTCACCTTGCCGGTCGCTTGCGCGATTCGAGACCAGTTGCCCGATGCGAAGATCGCCTGGGTTACGGAACCCGGTGCGGCAACGCTGTTGCGCAATCACGCGGCAATCGACGAGTTGATCGTTGCTCCCAAGGGTTGGCTCAAGTCGCCGCGAGAAATCATGAACGTGCGCCGTCGATTGCGCCGCTTCGGATGCACCGTCGCGATCGATCCGCAAAGCCTCGCCAAGAGCGCGATTGCCTCCTGGCTGTCCAGTGCCCGGCAGCGCATCGGCTTCGCCGCGCCGCAAGGCAGGGAATTGAGCACTTTCCTGAACAATCACCGGATGGTTCCCAAGCGGGAGCATCTCGTCGATCGGCAGCTGGAACTGCTGCAACCGCTGGGGATTCTTGAACCGGCGGTTCGGTTTGACGTTGCTCGCGATGCGGAGGCGGAAGCCTCCATTCGCGACTGGCTCGATGCGGATGGTTTCGACCGTTTTGCAGTGATCAATCCGGGAGCAGGCTGGGATTCCAGACTGTGGCCCGTCGAACGTTACGCCGCGGTGGCGGCGTTTCTTGGACACCGGTTCGGCCTGCCATCCCTCGTGGTCTGGGCGGGGGCACGCGAACAGGCGTGGGCCGATTCGATCGCCATGAACTCGCAAGGGCACGCGTTTGCCGCTCGCTCGACCCGCCTGCCGGAACTCGCTTCGCTGCTCCGACGTTCCACACTCTTCGTCGGCTCCGACACCGGACCGATGCACCTCGCCGCCGCCGTCGGTACCCCCTGCGTTGCGATCCATGGGCCGACGCAACCCGCTCTTTCGGGACCGTACGGGCATGGACACCGCGCCGTACAAGCGTATTATCAGCAGGGCACAAGCCGCCAGCGCCGGAGCGGATCCAATGCGGCCATGTTGGCCGTTTTCGTGGACGATGTCTGCCAGGCGTGTGTCGAAGTTCTGGAGGATAACTCGCGTCCCCGATTGCGGGTCGCCGGTTAGTTTCGGACCGCCGTGGAACAACGGATCACCAGTTTGCAAAATCCGCGATTGAATCTGGCCGCCCAACTGCGGGAGCGCAAGGGCCGTGATTCACAAGCGAGGTTCCTCATCGACGGGATCCGGGAAATTGAACGAGCCGTTCATGCCTCGGTATCGTTCGACGAGGTCTTCCTGCGTGACGGTGCCGATCAGAGCCCGCAGGTCCGGCGACTCATCAAGCAATTCGAAGAACGCCGCATCCGCATCGTCCCCGTCAGCGCCAGGCCTTTCGCCAAACTGGCCTACGGGGAAAAACAGGATGGGATTGTTGCCGTCGCCCACACCCTCACCGCATCGCTCGACGATTATGTTCCGCCGCCCCAATGCCTGGTGGCCGTCCTGGCGGGGATCGAGAAGCCCGGCAACATCGGCGCCATCCTTCGCTGCGCCGACGGAGCGGGCGTCAACGCAATCGTCGTCGCCGAAAGCCCGACCGACCTGTTCAACCCCAATACGATTCGGGCCAGCCTGGGGACGATTTTTACGATACCCTGTTTTGCCGCGTCGACCGCCGAGGCGACCGCCTGGCTACGGAAACACCGATTCGCGATTTACGCGGCGCGGGTTAACGCGACACTTCCCTACGACCAGGTGAAGTGGCGCGACCGCTCGGCACTCGTCCTAGGCAGCGAAGCGGAAGGACTCAACGATACCTGGAGCCAACCAGAAGTTACGTCGATCAAACTGCCGATGCTGGGAGCCGCAGACAGCCTGAATGTGTCCGCGACCGCCGCGGTGCTGTTCTACGATCAGTTGCGCCAACGAACGAATCATCCACACCGCAAGTGAGCCCAAGTTCGCGTTCGGATCGCGATTCAATCGCGCAAGGTAGGACGGGTCTCCGGACCCGTCTCTCACGCCGGAACGCCAATGCGAGCTCTTTTTTTCGAAGTCGATTCGCACTTCTGGACGGGCCAGGAGGCCCATCCAACGGCCCCCATCACTTGCTGGGCGGCCGCTCTTTGGGCAGGAAGGTAGCCAACGCGGTCAGCATTTTTTCTTGATTACCTTCCGCAACGATCTTCGCTTTTTCGTCGCCGATCAGTTTCGCGCAACCGGAAACGTAACGGTCTCCGTTGATCAGCTTCTTGTGATAGTAGTACCGGAGCTGCGCCATGACTGGAATGGCATTGGCATGCTTTGCTTCCAGCAGTTTATCGACGAACGGCTCGAGTTTTTCCGGGGTTGCCGTCGACGGCAGTTCGGTCAGCTGCACTTTGTCGTCGATCGCTTTGAACAGCCTCCTCACTTCGTTTTGGACCGGATTATTCCGCTTCTCATCCATCTCCTTGGCCACCCGGGTGTTCAATAACTGTTGCGTGGCCGGCACATCCTTCAGTTGTTTCCCAGTGGCAACATCAATCAACTCGACCTTGGTGTTGTTCTGGATGATCCCGTTCGCAAGACGAACGTCGACGTTGAACACGATGAGGAAATCCACGCCCTCTTTCCGAGCGCTTTCGACCAGCGGCATCAATTTGTCTTCGGTGCCAATCATCGTGACGCCGGGCATCAGTTGTTTGGGATTGGTGGCCACATTGGAAGTACCACCGCCGGGCGAATTAAATCCCCCGGGAGCTCCGCCGAAACCACCAGCGCCACCGAACCCGCCAGGTGCTCCCGGTGCACCAGCACCGCCGAATCCGCCAGGCGCTCCCGGTGCACCAGCACCGCCGAATCCGCCAGGCGCTCCCGGTGCACCAGCACCGCCGAATCCGCCAGGCGCTCCCGGTGCACCAGCACCGCCGAATCCGCCAGGCGCTCCCGGTGCACCAGCAC
>Ga0194128_10000542_pt1 | contig 68792 bp, 57 predicted proteins | sample TA2KigCa65mmetaG_FD_148650 | JGI IMG/M metagenome (GOLD analysis project Ga0194128, IMG submission 148650) | Freshwater microbial communities from Lake Tanganyika, Tanzania - TA2015037 Kigoma Deep Cast 65m | ecosystem: Environmental > Aquatic > Freshwater > Lake | place: Tanzania: Lake...
CTACCCGGACGTGCAACAGGCGGTCGCCCGCGTAGGGAATGGCAACCTCAAGTGGGGATGGGGCGATCAGAAGGGGATCGACCCCTGGATGAAGGGCGTCGGGGTCGCCAACGGGGACCCGGTCCATGTCGAACTCAAGAACTGGCGGGAGAAGCTCAAGGCGCGGCAGGCGGGGACGACGACCTCGGAGGGTGCAGTGACCGCACCGGCGCCCTCCGTAACTTCCAGGTCCACGGAACTGGCCGGGTTCTACCAGAGCACTGGGGGCAAGCGGGAACGCCTCCTGTCGCAGTTCTTCCGTCCCGACATCTGGTTCGTCCCACCGCCGGCGTGCAACATTATCTTCCCGGAAGAGGTCGTGAGCATGTCGTTCAACCGCGACCTGCTCCGAGAGACGACGCGCCTACAGCTCTGGACGTTCAACTCGGTCATCGGCGACGACAACATCGTCAACCAGACCTACTACGCGCCCCAGATCCAGGACGAGCAGAGCCTCACCAGCGGCGGCCTCGGTACCGCTGCGGCCGCCTTCATCTACCCGCACGAGAAGTTCTCCGGGATCGTCCCGAAGATGGACAAGATGAGCGACCTCTCGTTCTACACGCGGACCTCGGAAGAGCAGGTGACGACGCCGGCCAAGACCGAGACCGTCACGGTCAGCTCGTCGGACACGACGACTGGAGCGACCACGACGGAGTCTGTCACGGTCGAGACGAAGACGCCCGAGAGCACGGAGGCGGTCGCGACGAAGGTCGAGCAGTGGGCCGCGCGCACGACGACCTTCAACTACCTCTCGTACCGCTACGCGGCGCGCACGCTGAGCGCGCAGATGAAGTTCACGCCGCGGTTGGTTGTCGGCTTTCCTGCCCTCATGATCGATCGCACGAAGCCCGAGTCCCTCTCCACCGATGAGGCCGAGGACGCCGCTCCCGCGACGAATCCACTCGACCCCAACCACTTCCTCGGCATGGTGCGCTCGTTGAGCCACTCGGTGACGCAGAGCGGCGGCACGACGACCGTGACGCTCTCGCACGTGCGCCTTCATCGTTCGGACATGGATGACCTCTTCGCGACGTCGGTCTACGAGAACTCGGGACTCCTGTCCGTGCAGGTCAACTACGGAAAGGGGGCCGGTCCCGTCACGCTGCACTACGATAACGCCAAGCCCGACCGCGCGACGTTCAAGTGGTTGCAGCGACTCCGCGACGTGCTCGACAAGGGCGGCGAGTCAGCCGTGGCGAAGGAGATCAAGCTAGGACCCGGCGGGGCGCCACTCGTGTCGCAGATCAAGCTCACGCAACCGCCCGCCAGCGCGGATCTCAAACTGCCGGCCGGGACTCCCCAGTCGTTCTACTGGATCTACGAGTACGAGGATGGGACCTCCGAAGTGGACGAGTTCCCCTTCAAGGAAGTCACTTACGAGGAGAAAGGGTCCGTCGTCGGGTACGTCCCGCTCGAGGAGGCGATCCGTCCGGCCTGGATGGACGACCAGTACTCCAACGCCAGGATCGGCGAGATGTACGACGACCTGCTGGGATGCAAGTCCCTCGTGGACCTCTTCGAGGTCAAGCCTCGAACCCTCAACGGTGTCCCGTTCACTGCCGCCGGCATCGAGGACCTGACGGAGGAAGTGGTGCGCCAGTACAGCATCGCCTCTGACGGGGGCTTCCTCGGGGCCGAGTTCGTTCGCTCCCGCACCACCAGGGACTTCGCCAGTCTGGCCCAGGTGCTCGGCCCGCAGACCACGATCAAGGGCACCGAGGATGGGTTCTACTCGCACGCGCTCGGCGACAAGAAGAACCTCGAGGGCCCCATGTTCAGCTGGATGACGGGCGCGGCCGAGGGGCAGACTGCCCCGCCAAGCACGCAGCTGTCGCCAGAGGAGCCCAACAAGATCGACCCACGTCTGGATGCCCGCCAGGATCGCTACAGGCTCGCACTGACCTACCAGGGAGAGCTCCTGCGTGCACGCGGTCTTCGGGGTTAATATAGTACCCTCTCACCTGTTCGAGGTTGCCGCCATGCTCTCTCCCCTGGTCATGCAGGCCTTCGCCGACGAGGTCCAGAAGACCGCGAATGCGGTCACCTCCGCCGGTCACGCGGCCGGTGACGCCGCGACGCACCTGATCACCAACCCGCGCGTGCTCTTCGGTGGCGGTCTCCTGGCCGGTGCCGTCGGGTTGCACCAGGGGAAGAAGATGTGGAACGACATGACCACGGGACGACAGATCCGCCTCGCGAATAGCGGCGGTGGCGGCTACTACTGATGGCCGAGACCTCACCAGTCCCGGAGAAGCGGAAGCCTCAGCTGCACGACTCTCCTGCGCTCGAGAGCTACGCGAAGTGGCGCCCTCGCCTGCGTCGCGGTGCCAGCTGGGCGTTCCCCATCGCGGCGGTCGGGAAGGCGGTCAACCTACCGTATGTCGGGCCCCTCACAGCAGCCGCGGCTACTATCGGGGTGGCCGACGCCACACTGGAGGAGAAGCTCCGGGCATACAAGGACCACAAGGCGCGCCAGCTCGTGCAGCGCGGATTCGAGGAGAAGCACATGGGCACCAAGACGGCGGCGGCCGAAGACACGAGTCTGTTCCCCGACGCCGCGGTAGCCGCGGCCGAGCTCGAGGCCGGCCTCGCGCTCACGGGCCTCAAGCGCATGCAGGGAGAGCTCGGAAGTCGCGCACGTGCGCAGCTCGGTGACTGCTTCCCGACCGCCAGCTCCCGCGAGGGAAGCTACGGGCGCGGACTGCGCCTGACCTCGGGGCACGGCTCGATCGCGCAGCTGCTCGCCCGCGTACGGTAGGAGGTGCCCGTGGGGCTTCTCCGAGACTTCATCGAGAAGCAGGCCGCCAAGAAGAAGGCGCCTGCGCTCGTTCCAGATGCGCCAGCGGCGGCGCCCACGGGACCGGCCTGGCACCCCGAGTGGTCTCCCGATGCCGGGTGGCAGCACAAGGAGAACCCCGCGGGATGGCGCAAGCCGAACGACGTCTCCAAGCAGAAGGAGCTCTTCCTCTGGGACCAGTGGAAGAAGGGAGGCGAGACACCGGAGCTGACCGAGCCACTCCTGAAGTCCCTCAAGCCCCTCATCTACAAGCAGGGCGTAAGCCAGTGGGTTGACCGCGTGCCGATCTCGAAGCCGGTGCTCGAGCAGAAGGCAGAGCAGTTGGCGATCACCAGCCTGCGCAACTACAACCCGGTGAAGGCGCAGCTCAACACGCACCTGACGATCCAGCTCCAGGGCATGCACCGGTACGCGACCACGCGGCAGAACATGACGAGACTGACCGAGGAGCGCCGTCGCCTGGTCGGTCCCTACCTGAAGGCGCGGGCGCGCCTCCAGGACAAGCTGGAGCGCGACCCTACGCTGCTCGAACTCGCCGACGAGATGAAGGAGCCGGTTGGCAACGTCGAGAAGCTGCTGCTGGAGATGAAGGACGACGTCATGGCCTCCGGCGCCGTGGACGACCCCTTCATCGACGACACGCCCGAGTCCAGGCTCAAGCTCCAGCTCATCCGCTACAGCCTCACCCCCGACGAGGAGAAGGTCTTCGACTACCTGATGGGCACGGGCGGGAGGCCGCTCATCACGAGCACGGGCGCCATCGCCAAGCGTGAGGGCTGGGCCGACTCGAAGGTCTCGCAGCTCAAGCACTCCATCATGAAGAAGTGGACGGGGGCGAAATGAGCGCCGAGATGGACGCCTTCCTGCTCGACTTCGAGACGGAGCTGCGCGCCTACATCGACGCGGAGCGTTCTCGGGTCGAGACAGAGCGCGACTTCCTCCAAGCAGTCCTCGACGGGCGTACGGACGGCGTCACCGTCGAGGACGTGTCGTCGGACCTCGTGAACACCTACCTTACGTCCTACCTGGGCCAGTTCATTCCGGTCGAAGAGGACGCGTGATGCAGGCGCGGGCCCATCCCGCGCAGGGAGATGTCGCCATGCCCACGCTGGAGCTGAGTCGAATACCGCGGGTGCGCCGCGCGCGGGCGGCCCCTCGTGAGGTGACGGTCGAGCCGCCTGCGCCGGTCCGTACCTCCGCGGTCAGAGCCGCGGAGGAAGCGTCGAACGAGGAGCGGACGGTCACCATCGAGAGCCCCAGTAGGGTTAGGATCGCGGGGAGGTAGCGCCGATGCCAGCGACATACACCCAGGATATGGATGCCCGGCTCGACTACGTGCTCAAGTGGGGCGCGAAGATTGCCACGGACGACTACATCACCGCGTCCACCTGGTCGGTCTCGCCGGCGAACGGGCTGACGGCCGATGACCCCACCTTTGACGTGGACGAGGAGAGCACGACCGTCTGGCTCGAGGGCGGCAGCGCCGGGACGACCTACACAGTCACGAACCACATCGTCACGAACGAAGGGATGGAGGACGACGAGGTCTTCTACGTGGCGGTCGTGGAGACCGGCGAGACCTCACCGGCCCTCGCCTCCAGCAAGATCTGCAAGGTCACGGGCACCTTCTACGACGCCGGCGGCAACGCTATGGAGGGCGTCTACGTGCGGTTCACGCCCACCCGCGACACAGAGGCCTTCCTGACCAGCGGGGTCATCGCCGCCGAGGTCTCCGCGAGCTCGGACGCGTCGGGACGGCTCACCCTCAACCTCGTCCGCGGGGTGACGGGCATCCTCGCCATCACCGGCGTCGGGATCACCAAGCGGGTGAAGGTGCCGAACGTCGGGGCCCTCGACATCAAGGCCCTGGTTGACAACGGTGAAGACCTACTTGAAGTCCAGCGGCCGCAGTTCTACAAGCTCCCGCGGAGGTCCTGATGTTCAAGACAGCGGAGGTCGTGCACGAGGCCTATGCGGCTGCCGGGTTTCAGAAGGTAGCCGGCGTAGAGCTTCACCTGGTGGGCTACCACCGGGAACCGACGCACACGAACACCCCCGAGGCGGAGGCCGCCATGGATGAGTGGGCGAGGGGACTACAGGCGCACGTCTCCAGGGTGAGTCCGTACCCGGAACGAAAGCTGTTTGTGAAGAAGGATCCTGGGCTTCGAGGGTTCTTCGGCGGGAAGGTAGACGACCCGGAGGGCTACCGGGCGGCCATCTTGGCGAACAGTGCGGCCCGCAAGGAGTGGGAAGCCAAGAATCCCAGCCCGGCAGGCTACGTGGACCCGGACGAGTACTCACGGGACAGCCGCATCTTGACGCCGCACGCGAAGGAGGTTCATGGCAAGTTCATGGCCTACACGCTCGGGGCCAGCAAGCTCCCGGTGGGGACCACCGACTTCAACTACACGGACACACCCTATGAGAACCGCCTCTCTCGCGCGGACATCATGAAGCTCCTGGAGCACCATGAGCAGGTCGCGCGTACGGCGACGGAGCCGGGCGCCGCGGAGGCGCACCAGACCTTCCGCGCGCACGCGGACGCCCTGCTGAAGGACCCGCGCATGAAGTTCGCACGACTGGAGTGGACCTGATGGTTTCCGTCACCTTCGTCGTCACTGATGATGCGATCCCGGCCAACGAGCTGGAGAACGTCGTCGTGCGCGTCTTCAACGAAGACGGAAGCACCTTCGTCACCCAGGGCACCACCGACGAGGACGGGGAGCTCGTCCTGGAGCTGGACGACGCCACGACCTACTGGGTGCGCTTCTTCAAGATCGGGTACGCCTTCGACTCCAAGCTCACCATCGACGTGGACTCGGGGGCGAGCTCCAACACGTTCGACGTCGAGGCGCAGGACCTCACCGTGCTGTCTCCGTCGACGGTGCCCGAACTCTGCAAGGCGGCCGGATACGTCGGGGGCGGTGACCTCCACCCGCGTGCAGGGATCCACTTCACCTTCATGCTGACAGGGCGTCCTCGCGTGGTGGCGGGGCGTCCGATGGTGCTGCAGGACCTGGTGGTGGTCACGGACGCGGACGGGTGGCTCGAAGTCGAGCTGGTGCGTAACGGCGTCTACGACTGCGTCATCGAGGACCAGGACGACTGCGTGTACCGTGTGCGCGTCCCCGACCGCTGGTCCGTCTCCATCACCGACCTGATCTGGCCCTACCTCTCCGAGCTCGTCTACGAGGAGGACGACGAACCCGTCACGAGCGTGACGGTGACCATCGGGGAGCCCTTGGAGATCGACGCGTACGTCATCTTCTCGAGTGGCGTGCAGACCCCGTTCAAGCTCGACGGGGACAAGACGTCCAGGGACGTCGGGGACTACATCGCGTACACCTTCAGCGACGAGGCTCCCGCCATCATCGAGATCTCGGAGGGCGTCATGACCATCACGGGCGTCGTCGCTGGATCGACCGTTCTCACGGCGACCGTCCGCCCCGACCTCGAGGCGGAGCGGCTGCCAGAGCCCACGCGCACCCTGCCGACGCTGACCATCACGGTCGTGGAGTAGTCGATGGGAAGCTCCCTGCCCGCCTCCGACCTCCTCGACGCCGCGCAACGCGTCTCAAGCGCGAAGGTCGGGTCCTCTCGTGGGGCCGGTGGTTCTCGCTCGACCGACGCCGAGTGGGAGGCGATGCGCGGGAAGCTGGCGCGTGCTCTTGTGGCCGACCCGGACCTCGTGACCTACTTCGCCTACTTGGTGTCGAACCGGGCGTGCCTGCTGGCACAGCAGGTGGCCAAGGTGCTGAGCTCCATGGTCGTCTCGGTGGAGGGGTGGAAGTTCGAGCAGGACACTCCGGCGACCCCTGACCGACTGAACCGCGTACTGACTGCGGTCTCCGGCCGCTCCACGCTCTCGAGCGAGGACGTCTCCCGCCTCACGACCGAGATCAAGGCATACATCGAGGCCGAGCTGCTGCCGAAGGTCACCAAAGGCTCGCGCCTGCAGGTGAAGGGGACGACGGCTGTGACGACCTACAGTTCCGCGCGGGCCACGCTGCTGCCGCTGTGGCGGAAGATGTTCGACGCACTCGACGCGACCACCGATCGCCGAGACTTCGTCCTGGCAGATGTGCGGAACGTGGCGCTGCGGGTCCCAGTCGACGCGCTGGAGGCCACGGCAGCATTGAGCGACCCGACGCAGCTGGTCGAGTTCACCGTGCAGCTCGCCGCGGCGGGCGCCGCGGTCGAGGCGATGGGGCGAGAGGTGGACCTGCAGACCCGTCTGCAGACCTACGCGCCCGTGTTCCCGCCCGAGACCTCTGCCAGGACCACCGACACCCTGACGGACGGCTACGTCACGACGATCGCGATCTCCGTATCGCCGGTGGCGCTCGGGATCCGCTCCGGCGACACGGTCGTCGCAGCCAGTGGGGGGTCGGCCGATGTGCGCACGGTGTCGGACACCGAGATCACGCTCGGGTCCTCGACCATCACGTCGACGGCTACCGGCGTCGCCGTGAAGTCCACGGCCTACCTGCAGTGGAAGGCCCTTTGCGAGGAGCTCACCCCCACGTACTCGGCGTTGCCGCTGACCGAGACGTTCCTGAAGCAGATCCAGCAGCGCGAGGACCGTAGCGCGGCGCGGATCCGCGCCTTGATGGAGTTCCTCTGCAAGAACGCCGTCGTGCTCGACGCCGCCTCCTCGGATGCGACAGCCGCGCTCGACCGTGTTGGAGGCGAGCTCTATGTCCCCTCCGGAGCGTCGGCCGCCACGCTCCTCCGGAACTTCGCCCCGTTCTTCAGCGCCAGGACGAAGCGGGCGGGCGACAGGCTGCTCCAGGAACTGGAGGGCGGCGGGTTCGACCATGCCGTCGAGCTCCTCTACCGTGGACGGATCACAGAGCTGATGACCGCGCAGGCCAGCCAGATGTCCCGCTCCGGACGTCTGGACGACGTCGTGGCTACTCTGTCCGCCTACACTGGAGGTCTCCGTGGGGTGGGATGATGCGCGTGAGAAGGTTTCGCAAGCCCTCTCCCTGGTGCGAGCCCGGGACGTGGCGGCACGTGGTACGAACACCACTCTCGAGATCGCCATCCTCGAGGCAATCGTCGACCTCGACTCTGCCCAGACCGACGCGGTCGACACGCTCGGCGCGGGTAACCTGATCGAGTACTCGGACGACGGCAACGTCCGCCCGGGACGTCTCCAGCAGCTCGATGCCCTCGAGGTGACCTTCTTCGGCGAGGACAGAACGGGCAAGACGGATGGCCTTTTCGTGCAGCTGCGTGAGCTGCCGGATCCCGAGTCCGAGGCGGAGGGACTGTGACGGCCTTCGACTACCAGGTCCTCGCGTTCAACGACGAGGCCCCGCTGCGACAGATCGGGTTCTACAGTCAGCAGCCCCTGACCCTGGACATCCGCGGCGAGTCGTTCGTGGGCGTCTCGCTGGTACTCATCAACGGGATCCCCTCCCCCGAGTACGTCATCATGTCTCCGCGCCGCATCCTGGCGCAGGTGCCCTCCTCGCAACTGGATGCCCAGCTGACGAGCGTACGGGTGCTGCTGGCCCGCACGGGGCAGACGCCCACGTCGGTCATCTCGATGCTGTCGGTCGTACCCGGTTCCCGCGCATCGGGCTTCACCAAGCTGCTGCAGGCGTTCCTCCGCGTCCTCTTCACCAATCCGGGCGAGGACATGGAGAACCCGTGGCTCGGTGGAGGCCTGGGCAAGCTGGTCGGGTCCGCCGGTACGCCGTCCGAGCTCAGCTCCAAGGCCTCGGTCGGCGTCAACTCCGCCGCGCAGCATCTTCTTCGCCTGCAGGCGGCCAACCCTGTACTCACAGACGCCGAGCGGCTACGGTCTGCTACGCTGCTACTCGCCGAGTACGACAGCGCAACCACCTCCGTGAACGTGCGCGTCACGCTCACCGCAGTAGACGGCACCACCGGCAAACCCCTCGTGAGCGTGTAGACCATGGCCAACACCCAGTCCCAGGCGGAGGCGATCCGCGATCTCCTGGTCGAGCGCCTCGAGCTGTTCGACTCGTCGTTGGACACCTCGGAGGGTTCTGCGCTCTGGACGCAGGTCATCGCGCCCGTCTTCGCCCAGATGGGCACGGATCCCTTCGACACGGACATCCGGACCTTCCTGAAGGATCGTGTCACGCAGTCCTTCCCGACGGTCTCCGCCCAGGAAGGAGACGCGCTCGCAGACCTGCTCATCACGCCTCTCGAGGTGCTGATGGAGCCACTGAAGCGCGAGATCCAGATCGTTCGCACAGGACAGTCCGCCCGCTACCCCGAGCAGATGCGGCTCGAAGACGCGCGTGACCTCGCCGCGAACTTCTTCATCGAGTGGAACAGCGGCTCCAGGGCAACGGGCGTCGTGCGCATCTACTTCTCGGCTCCCACCTACCTGCAGATCCTGCCGACGACCGAGTTCTCGACGGCCAGCGGGCTGATCTTCTACCCGAGCTCGGCCCAGACCGTCCGCCCGGAGACGATGATCCTGTTCCGGTCAGGGACCGAGTACTACGTCGACGTGCCGCTCACCTCGGCCGACACGGGGAGCGCGTACTCCGTCGCAAAGGGTTCGATCACCAGCGTCAAGGGGATCACCGGCTACACGCGCCTGGCCAACCTCACCGACTTCGCTGGAGGGGCAGACGCGGAGACCACGACAGAGCTGCTGAAGCGGGTCCGCTCGAGCCTCACGGAACGCACGCTCAACGTCCGTCGAGGCATCGTGGCGCGCATCGAGACGGACTTCGCCGCGGTCTCGGACGTCGAGGTGGTCGGCTACGGTGACCCAGAGATGCAGCGTGACATCGTCACGGGCGGCGGGGAGGGCTCCGTCATCGCCAGCGGTGTTTGCATCATCGTCGGGCAGTTCGTGCTGATGTTCTCGACGTTCGAGAACCGGGGCAACGACGGACTGACGCAGATCTCCGAGGGGGACGAGATCGAGCTGAACTTCTGGAGCTTCCTCTACTCCACGGAGACGGGCGCCGCGAACGAGAAGTTCACGATCGACACCATCCTCTTCGACTCGCGGAACAGCATCACGGAGATGCCCTCCATCCTGCTGTTCCGCATCAGCAACGTCCCGTCCGTCACAGCCCCGGTGGCTGGCATGCTCCCCGGGGTCCTCCCCGGCGTCTTCGCTGTGGTCCGGACCACGGGCAAGATCGAGATCTCCGACATCCCCGGAGGCATCACCAACCCCAACACGGTGCGCGGAACGATCGAGATCAACGACAACGAGATCCACATCGGCGGGCACTACGACGTGTGGCTGCGTACCTCGAACACTACGGAGAGCTCGGCCACGATGGAGGACATCCGCTCCGAGAGCGCCCTCGTCGAGGGTTCGGACCTCGTGGTGGCTGGTGAGAGTGACCACTACCGCCACATCGTCCATAGGAAGTACACCGTGTCGAGCACGTCGTCCTTCCGGCTGGACGGCGCACTCGTCTGCGCGGTCACCGGGGCCCGCGCGACCATCGCGAGGGTGTCGTCGGCGTCTGGCACCTACACGTACGAGCTCTGGGAGTCGAACGGGGTCCTCTTCGCGGTCAGCGACTCGGTCACGGACGGCACGACGACCGGTACGCTCACCGCGGTGGCCTACTCGGATTGGGAGGATGCCGGCGTCGAGCGCGGCATGGTGCTCGCCCTGCCGCGCGGCAACGAGGAGGGCTCGTACCGGATCCTGAAGGTCGACGGACCATTCCTCTACCTGGACATCAACCTCACGACGACGGACAAGGCCCAGCTCTTCCGGGTGCTGAGCGAGGTCTCCCTCGACCTGTTCAACACGAAGTCGATCATCGTGCCTTTCGGGGACGCCGATGGGCGCGACCTGGGCACCACCATCGGCTCGACCACCGTTCGTACCGGCATCAACCTGCAGGACTACGGGGCGGTCGAGGGAGACACCCTGGAGATCCTCTCGGGGGACGACCAAGGGGCGTACACCATTTCGGAGTGGTCGAGCTTCGGGGGTACGGGACCCGTCCTCAGCTCGGTGATGTCCGCGACGAACTCCAACCTCGAGTACCGCGTGTACCGCGCGACGCAGCCGGTCGAACGCCCCCTGTTGCGCGTACTCCCGGACGGCGTGGTGCTGCTCGACGGCGCGGGACAGGACAGCGGGTACAAGATTCCCAACGCCGTCCCTGTGGATGCGCGCCCCGTGCACGCCTACTCCGGCGCGAAGGCGCTCTCGCAGGGGCTCAACGGTTTCGTCCTGATGGACCCGGGCTCCGGCTGGGCACCCACCGAGGACTACGCAACAGACATCTCTGGCTACGACTGGGCGAGCTGGACCGGCGGCAGCTTCGAGGATTTCTACACGGGGGACGAGCTCACCTTCCGGCGGTCCTACACGGACGAGTCTCTGCCGAGTGATGGCTACATCGCAGTCATCTCCGTGCACGGCAGCAACGGGCAGATGTACCTGGACTCGAACCTCCCCGACAACGCCAAGAACTTCCTGTCGAGCATGCGGGAGTGGCTGCTCGACATCATCTCGACGTTCGGGTTCGGGGGTGACGAGGAGGAGCTCGTCAACGCGTTCAGTCCCATCAAGTTCGGACCGAACGAGGACACGGCGTTGCCGCTGATCCTGCAGTTCGAGATCATCATCCCCTACGAGGTCTTCGACGGCTGCAACAACGTGTTCGTGGCCCTGCCGGAGTTCGACTGGGAGAACGAGTTCGCAGACGCAGACACGTTCAACGAGGCCATCGGGCGCTTCAACGATGGCGACATGACTGGACGGGACCCGGCGCTGCTGAAGGCCTCGCGGGGAGACGTCCTCACGGTCCTGAGTGGCCTCAACACTGGCTCCTACGTCATCGAGCGGGTCGAGGCGTACTACCTCATCAACGGCGGCGCCGTGGTGGACGGTGGCGGGTCCATCAACCTCGATGCCGCGTACAAGGTGGGCTTGGTCGTCATTCGGGACGAGTTCCCGGTCCCGGCACTGCAGGGTCTCCCCGAGTTCTTCAAGGGCGGTTCCGTGCCGTGGGGACTACCTGCCGTCACAGACCTGCCCTTCACGGTCACCGACGAGGACGGCAACCCCGTCGTCGGGTGGGACTGGGTCGAGCAGGCGCTGACCTGGTTCTTCCGGACGCTCAACAGACTGGGCTTCGACCTCCCCGAGGACGTGTCGCTCGACGTGCCTGAGACGCTGAAGGCGTTCTGGCAGATGCTCTTCAGCAGCTATGCGGTCGGTCGCCCGACCGCGCCGCAGTACCTGCGCCTCTACTTCCAGGAGCCGACGAGCTGCACGGTCTACGCTCCCACACCCTGCGCGCGGTACCAATGGGCGCTGCCCTCGCTGACGACTGCGGAGGTCGAGGGCACAGGGATCACGCTCCCCCTTCCGGACCTCGATGGGATGACCGTCTCTGTGGAGGTGGAGCGACTGTCTGGGTCGACCACGCTGTCCGGTACCATGATGGCCGACTTCGGCACGGCCGCGACGCTGGAGGAACTCGCCGAGCTCCTCCAGACGCTCCTCGACCCCGGCGAGGAGTACCTCCTCGTCTCGGGCCCGGCTACCCCCACCGGGGCGCTCACGCTCACCCAGGTGGTGGGCGGCGTGGACGAGTACGTCTACGTCTCCGCCATCGACCTCACGGCCGGCATGCGCGTGCTCGGGTTCTACGGGCCCGCCCCCGCGAAGTTTCCGGAGCTCAAGACCTCCACCAGCTGCTCCATCGCCTACGAACGGATCACGGTCGGCGCAGGCACCGCCCTCGCCTTCGGTCTCGAGATCGAGACCGACCTCACCCACCTGACGCCTGTGGCTGCTTTCAACGGCACCTTCGAGCTCGGGGAGACTGTGACGTCGAGCGGCGGAGCCACAGGCGTCGTGTGGGCCATCGCGGACGACACCACGGACGCGGTACTCGGACACCTGTGGTTGGTCGAGGTCACCGGCGTCTTTGCTGCCGCGGAGACGGTGACCGGGGACGATAGTGGCGCCACCTTCGTGATCAGCGTGGCTGACGAGACGGCCACAATCGTGGACACCAACGTCACGGACGGCGTCGACGACATCACGCGGACCTTCGAGGAAGTCGCGACGATGTTCCAGGCGGAGATCATCGCCTCTGTCGAGTTCAACGTCACTGCGGGTGCGGCGGCCGACTACGACGTGATCGAGATTTCCCCGACGCTCGCGATCACCGTCGAGTTCGAGGACAGGTCTGGAACGGGGGCCGGACCGGGGCGGTTCGTCTTCTCGGTCGAGGACACCGACCACGTCGACCTGGTCACCGGGATCAACATCGACAGCCCGATGAGCGGCACGCTGACCGACTTCGCGATCACCTACGTCAACTCGACGCTGCCGGCGACGACGAACTCGACCACGCTCAACGGCATGGACTACGACCCGACGGTGTCGCTGCTTGAGATCACCGTCAGCGACGGTACCACGCCGGTCGTACTGGCGCCGTCGCTGACCTACTGGGAGGCTCTCGCGTTCAAGATCGCGGTCCAGGACCTCATCGACGCCGGCGACTTCGAGGGAGCGGCCCAGGTATTGAACGCGGACACGGACTGGTGCGAGAGCAGCGGAACCCGCTACGTCCTCTGGGTGGACGGCGACACGGGGCTCGTGGCGCGCGGCATCGTCGGTGGGACGGCGTCCTCGATCAGTCTGACGAACCACACGACCTTCGGCTTCGCGACTGCCAGCGCGACTGGCAGCAGCTCCGTGTCGTGGATGGTGCAAGGAGCCACTGAGCCCGGCGAGACTCAGGCGGCCTTCCAGCACCCGCACGCACCGACGCTCTTCTCGACTGCGGTGGGGGCCGTGGAGCTCCTCTTCACGCCGTCGGACGAGGCGACTCCCTACCAGGTCTTCCCGGGGCAGACGAGCACCGGCGACACGGCGACGGTGGACCTTCCGCGTGACCTGGTCGTCGGCTCGCCCTACGAGGGGCAGCTGTCGGTGGAGGTCCGGTTCACGGACGCCGACTACGCATCGCCGATCGAGCTCGACATCCGCGAGGAGTCCGATTGGCTCTACGTCTACGAGCAGCGGCGGCTCCTCGAGCACACCAGCTACGAGGCGTCGGACACGGACGTCTCGAGCGACCGAGTCTCCGCTGTCGTCACCTCCTTCGGCTCGAACAAGGTGCAGCTGCTCAACATGAGCAGTATCGGGCTGTCCGACGAGTTCACCTTCCTCGCCCCCAACACCGGGCTCGACGGGGACCAGGTGCAGGTGGGCGACGTCCTCTTCATCGAGGAGGGGGACGACCTGGGCGGCTACACCGTCACCGAGCGGTCAGCTTACGAGCTCGTGCTCGACAAGAACCTCACCGTTAGCTCCGGGCGGATCTACCGCTACGGGAACGACGGCATACTGGTACTCGGCGGCACGCCCAAGGTCACCTCGCCGACCGCGGCCTTCACGAACGACGACATCGGGAGGTACCTCACGATCTGGTTGTCCAACCGCGAGAACGTGGACGGCAGCTACAAGATCACGGCGGTGGAGACGGATGGCTCAGGCTGCACCCTCGAGGGCGACCCCTTCACGCTGGAGGAGGCCGACCTCCACTGGGCGGTCGTGAAGGCCCCGACGGAGACCGTCGGGGCGTCGGAGACGGGTGGGCGTTCCGCACTCGTAGGCCTCCGTCCGGTGCGCATCTACAGCGGGGAGCCGACCAAGCTCCAGATCGTGAAGGTGAGTCCCACCCTCGATCGTGCGGAGGCCGCGGTTTACACCACGGTCGACGAGGACCTGTCGCCTCCCAGGAGCGGTGTGCGCCAGCCCTACAAGGTTGTCCGGCCCGGAACGCAGCACATCTCGGCGACCGCGATGAACGAACAGCGGTCTCGGGGGCTGTACTACTTCGACGTCCTCACCACCTCGCTTGGCGGGGACGATGTCTACAACCTCCCGCGCGACGTGAAGATGGAGCCGGTCTTCGGGACGTACGACTCCTACGGGTACCGCATCGACGTGACCGACAGCCGTTTCAGCTTCTCCACGAGGGAGGAGGCGTCCCTGGTGCTCTCGTCGGTGTTCTTGCCCAACGGGCTCGATGACCAGCTGAGCAACTTCATCGCGCTGAACGGCCGTAGTATCCGGCTCGACTACGAGTACGCCCCCACCGTCGCCGAGGTTCAGAGCCTGCTGCTCTCCGACGACAACCGAGTCCTCTGCGCAGACCCGCTCGCGCGGCACTTCCTGCCGGCCTACGTCTCGCTGGACATCACCTACGTGGGCGGCAACAAGACGTCGACGGTTGCCGGTGCGCTGTCGGACTACGTCAACGGCCTGAGCGCCGTCGATGAGCTGGACCTCGCAGAGCTCGAGCGCATCCTACACAACAACGGGGTCGCGAAGTACGATCACCCCATCCGGCTGATCACGCTGACCCACGACCTCGACCGCCGCATCGTGGGTACGCAGGCGGAGGATCGAATCAACGACGACAACATCGCCTACAACGGCACGAACAGGACCACGTTCTTCATCGCAGGCACCGACGCGTCGACCTTCAGCGCGGAGGAGGATGTGCCGCCTGGTGCGCGGATCTGGCTGGTCCGGGAGTCCTCACGCTCGACGTTCAGGTGAGGCGACCATGGCGCGCACAGAACTTCTCGTACCGCACCCCATCCTCATCGAAGACCCGGCTCGGGTCCTGCGGTACCCTGGGAGTCAGGAACTCCTCGCACCCGGGCTGCGGGCACCGCAGCTTGGAGATCTCCGTGCGGCGCTCGGCGTCGATCTTCCGCAGCTGATCGCTCCGAGACTCGTGCCCGTGCAGGAGTTCGCGTACAACGTCCGGATGGAGTACCTGTAACGCCATGGCTTCTCCCAGTATCACGAACCGCCGCCCGGACGAGGGAGATACCGACGTGTCGGTGGACACGCCGTTCCGCTTCGGGATCCGCGATCTCGACACGCGAGCGGACCTGTCCACCGTGTACTGCTCGGTTACCTACGCCAGGGCCTTCTACATTCCGGAGGAGGACGTGCTCCCGGCCGAGGCGAACATCGAGGGCTCCAGCCTGGTGCTCTCGATGTTCGACGACGCATCGGGCACCACGAACCCTGGCGAGCCTTGTCAGGAGAGCACGGTCGACCTGGGCGGCGGTGACTGGGTCTACCGCCTCGAGAAGGACGGGGCCGACGACGACCCGCAGGAGGGCGTGCTCTACGTCACCATATCGGCGCAGGACCCGGTGGGCCCGTACTCGTTCAAGGTCACGCTCGAGGTGGACGGCGCCGGCGTGACCGCCGCACCCTACGCCTACACGACGCACGCGGACTATGTGGGCGTCGTCCTCGGCTTCGTCTACTGGCCCGAGAACACTGGCATCTTCCTGCTATTCCGCGACGACGGCACCAAACGGATCTCGATTGTCGGGCCGTCGACGGACGGCATCGGTACGCGGAGCACGGAGGTCTCCACGGTCTTCAACTGGGCCCGGGAGATCACCTACACCATCGTGGTCGACCCAACAGCCTATCGCCGCCTCATCCAGGTCTTCGCGACGACTCTGGATGGTGAGGAGACCTTGCTCGGGGAGGTGGACCTCGACACCATCAACGAGTTCCTCCCCTCGGTGCGTATGGGGCGCTTGTACGCCGAGGACACCCCGACCGGCTACGTGACGGCCCTGGTCGGGTTGGATGGGACGGACACCGGCAACTACCTGGACGTGCACGGCTTCCAGGTAGCCAACTTCGGGAAGGTGCTGCTCGTCGACGGCAACCCCACGCCTTCTGGGAGCACGGAGGTGGAGCCGGTCGAGGCGCTGTTCGTTCTCGGCTCCGAGGGTGCCGAGGCCTGGAGGAACTCGGGGAGCTTCGACGAGGAGACCACCGACACTGCCCTCCACATCACGGCCACGACCGGGCCGTCCTGCAAGGTGCGCACGGAGCCCGACATCACCAACGGGGAGTGGATGCTCCTCGGCACGCTCACCGCGCGGAACGCCGTGCACGCGGGCTCCCACTCGACCGGGATGGGGCTGCGCGTCGAGGACGGCACGAAGCAGTACTCGCTGGTGCTGCTCGACGACTTCGCCGAGTACACGGTGGGGCTGGTGGACTCCACGGCGGAAGAGGACGCCATCCTCGTGGGCTACGGTCTGCCGGCCGAGGCGGTCGACTGGGAAGAGGACGTCCCCTTCATCTTCATGGGGTCGGCGCTCAACGACTTCGTCCGTGCCTTCTTCGGGGACGAGGACACCACCCCGGCCATCGACAAGGGGTACGGCGCCGCCGGGTACACGGCCACGACGGTCTCCGCGGTCTCCTTCGGCGTCGTGGAGAGCGGGTCGTTCGCGGGGGACTTCTACCTCACGCACCTCTGGGTCTTCCCCAACTGCACCTTCTACGAGGGCAGCAACGGCACCTACCCGGATGCGCAGCCTGGTTGGACACGCACGCAGGCCCTGTCGACGCGGTCGCTCGCGGCGACGTCGTTCACCACGGACTGCACGGCCGTGGGTGCCTACGACATCTACTCCGTGACGGACACCACCTACGGCGCGACCTCCGGGGCCGCAGTCCTGTTCAAGGCACGCATCGGTGACTGGGTCGACTCCGCCGGGGCCACCAACCCCCTCCGGAGCCAGTTCGGGCCGATCGCGGCGGTCAGGACCAGCACCGTCGCGGTGCAGCTGTGGTTTGTGACGGACTCCGAGGGCACAACCTACGCCTTCCTCCCGAGCACCTCGACCGACTACCTGGACGTCCTGGCGCAGAACGTGGTGGGGCGCGCCATCTCCGCCGAGATCGACCTGTCCGCAGAGCACGTCTTCCTGCTGGACGTGAAGCCGCTGCAGCACGTGCGTCTCTATATTGACGAACTGGACGCGCCAGTCCTCGACGTGGCGTGGCCCGCCGAGATCACGCTACGCGGGCTCCCGACCTACATGCCGGCGAGCGCCGTCGTCGCCGTGGGTTCACTGAATGAAGACGCGGGCGTAGAATGCACCCTCTACTACGCCCGGGCGAGTATCGGGCGAGGATACGACTTCAGCATCACGATCGACGTCTCCGAGGAGGACCTACAGGACCGCGTCTACGGGAGCCTGGTAGACCTCAACATCGACGTGCAGGACGAGGACTGAATGCCGCCTACGCGCACTACCGCCCTTCATGGCTTCTCGATTGAGCCGGCACGCACGAAGCCCGTCGCCGTCATCGATCCGTCGGAGTCCAGCAAGGTCGTAGGTGCGCTGCTGCGCTTCAGCGGGCGTGGCTCATCGAGTGCAGACGGAGAGGAGCTGACCTACGCCTGGTCCATCGTAGAGAGCCCGCTCGGGAGCACAGTAACCGAGCTCACGTCCGTCGAGGACGACGGCGGGGTGGCGACCTTCATCCCCGACATCACCGGGCAGTACACGATCGGCCTCGTGGTCTCGACGCCCTACAGGAGCAGCGAGCAGGTCACGGCGACGGCTGAGGCAACGAGCGTCCTGCTGCCGTTGACGCTGCGGACGACGCCTGACGGCACCGTGATGTTCAAGGCGATGTCCTCGTTCTGGCGCATGGTCGAGAACAACGCTGTGTTCTCGACCCTGTGGTCCGGCTACATGCAGGTCACCGGGTCGGACCTGCTGCGGCTCTTCCAGGCGGACTACGGGAAGTCCATCAGTACGATCCAGGAGATGCTTCAGCGTCGGTGGCTGCCGTATGCGCCGGCACTGGAGCTCGACTCGGACCAGTGCGTGGTCGTCTTCGGTGGGCACCAGGGAGGCTCTAGCGCCTACACCCTGTCGGGGGCGGTCGCCACTGTTGGTGTGCTCGTCGGGGAGCGCGAGGTCGTACTTCGTGACGGAGCCCCTACCCTGGGCGCCGTGGGCACGGAGCTGGTGATCTACACCAGTGCGGGTGCGAACGCGGGCACGTACACGATCAACCGGCTGAACTCGGACAGCTCCGGGTACCTCGTCTCGTCCTCGACCCCGTTCCCGTCCTACACGGATGACCGGCGGGTCGCGGCGAGTACGCTCGTGAGCTTCAGCGGCGACCTCGAGGTCTACGACTCCAACCTGCTCACGGACTTTGCCGCCCTGAACGTCAGCGCAGGCGACGTACTGCAGTTGACCGAGGGCGTTGACGCCGGCTACTACAAGATCGCCGCCGTCGGGGTCGTCGGCGGGCTCGCCAACAACCGCACGCTGCGCCTCACAGAGGCTCCCAGGCAGACCAGGTCGGGGCGCGGCTACAGCGTTTTCGGGGCCGTTCGCCTCACGGCAGAGAAGACACTCTCCGCGGCGACGGATGTCGTCTACCTGCCTGCGACCGAGGCCGATCTCTCGAGCTTCCAGGTCCGTGAGCTGTCAGGCAGCGGAACGCTGGTCAGCGCCTACGAGATCGCGGTGGAGCCGCGGCATCTGCTCTCCGCGATGGTTGGCGAGCGCATCTACCTGACGACTGGCCGAACCTCAGCCAGGTCGTACACGATCACGGGGCGGAACTCTGCCGGGACCGGATACCTCGTCGGAGCCTCCTTCGGTGCCTCTGGGTACCCGGCGGAGGTGTCGTATAGCCTCACGAGCAACGTGGACATCTCTAATCGGCTGCTCATCCTGGAGGACGAGGCATACGGTATCGTTTCTGCGGAGTACAGCGACGGGACTTCGGCGGAGGACGGCGGGCGCGGCGCTGCGTGGATCCTGACGCTCACCGAGAAGGTCGCACCCGCGGGGCGGGAGGGCATGTCCTGGCGCATCGCCGCGACGCTCCTCACCCAGGAGCACGCCGATCTCGAGGAGGTCGGCGTCACCGCCGGCGACCTGCTGGTTCTCGAAGCGCGGCGTACCGACTCCGGCTTCACAGGGGAGATCCCCTGCTACGTCTTCGGGGCGCGCGACAACAAGCTGGCCTTCGACATCGGGAGTGCATTGCCCGGTCTCGGGACGGCCGGGGGCCTGTCCGACGCCGAGGTGCTGGAGCTCGCGACGGATCTGCGCGTACCCTACGTCTACGAGGACGAGGCGGACGAGATCCACATCACGCTCGCCGCGGAGGAGACCCAGTCCCTGGTACGCAGCCTGGGGTTCCAGACGACCTACGAGAACATCCCGATCACGTCCAGCACGACTATCGACCTGGACGCGTTTTCGGTGAAGCTCCGGATCAAGAAGCTCGTGCGGAACTGTCGCATCCCCGTGGATGATGCGCTGGTGTCGGTACCGGCGCTGTTCGAGTTCATCGACACACCGGCTACAGGGACCAACTCCGACGGAGAGACCATTCTCGTCTCGACGTACGGGGAGACCACGATCCTGGACCGAGCGCCCCTCGAGCTCATCGAGAACCGCGACTACAGCCTCAGTTCTGACGAGAGCTCCACCGGTACGAACCTCGTCACGACGGCTGACTCAGCGATCCTGTACATCGCCGGCGGCGACCTGATCGACCGTGACCTCCGCGTGGGCGACTACATCGACATCACGAGCGGGTTCGACCAGGGGAGGTACTACGTCCACACCGTGCTGGACACCGAGCACGTGCAGGCGCTCACGGCAGAGGGGACCACGCCGACGAACAGCGCGACCGGACTGTCCTACACGCTGACGCGCCGCACGGCCGGGAACTTCCTCCGCTTCGTTGACGGCATGTTCACCCCCGAGGCCCCTGCACCGGACCGCTTCTGGGCACAGCTTAGTCTCTTCGACAACTACGAGGCGATCGAGGACAACTTCGGGGTGCTCGTGGGCGTCACGAAGGAGCAGCTCGACGAGTACGGGTCCTCCCAGATCTCCTACAAGGGAGCAGTCCGCGCACTCATGTTCGCCTGGACGCGCGGGCCCACCCTGAAGTGTGTGACGGTGGGGACGCACGTACTCTTGGGCCTCCCAGTCACAGAGGTGACCGGGCGAGTGGTCGACGTCGACGACACCTACGACTCCGAGAACTCACGCGGCCGGGTTTTGGTCGAGGACCTGGACGCGGACGGTAACCCCTCCGGCTTCGTGCGCCCCTACCTCTACTATGTGGACGACAACGACGGCCTGAACGACTTCTTCGGCTTGGCCACGAACCCGGAGACCGGCGCGGCGTATGCCGTGCTCGACGAGGTTCCGGCGATGACGGCGCTCTCTCGGGGCGTCATCGTGGAGGACTACGTCACCGCGCCTGCCTGGTGGAAGACGGGCACCGCGACGGCCGGCACCGAGCTCCAGAAGTTCCACAGCTGGCAGGTACGCGTCGACGCCGCGCAGGTCGACTCGCGCGACGTCCCCCTGATCATCGACTTCTGCATGGGCATCCGCCCGATCTATACGAAGCCCACCGTCGTTCTCGTCCTGTACCTCGACGACGCTGTGGAGATCACGGAAAAGCTCTACCTGGAAGGCATGCTGTTCTTCGACGACGACCCGGTCCTCGGCGTCGAGGCGACTCACATGGTCGACTCGTACAACGGCAGCAGCCTGCCGCACCGTCTCTTCGACTACGGCTCGTTCTCCACGCGCACGCTGTTCGAAGGAGTGGACCTGGTCACCGTCGCTGGGTCCGGAGTGGTGACCTCAGCTCGCGGAGGCTTCAAGGGAACGCTGAACGCGCCGCCACTCGATCACGCCCTGGACGAACTCATCGGCGTGCTGCCCGGCGTGAACTCGTACTTCACGGACGACGTGTACTACCGCGGCACGCCGCTGATCCGGGCCGGGGACATCCTCTTCATCACCGAGGGGAACAACCGCGGCCGCTACACCGTGGTCACCGTCGACAGCGACACGCAGCTCACCGTCGACGAGCTCCCCGACTACCCCCCGACCACCAGGCCGACTGCCGAGATCGAGGCGGGTACGGGGCAGGTCTTCCAGCTCCAGCGGGCGGACTCCCACATCCTCACGACGGGGACGGGCACGGTCCTCAGCAACGCGGGCGCCGGAGACGACGTCACCAGCGTCATCGAGTCCACCGCGGCCAACTTCCGCTGGAGCGGCGTCGCCGTCGGGGACTACCTGGTGATCACCAGCACGGGTGGCGGCATCGTGCCCGGGCTGCACGAGGTACTCGAGGTCGGCGAGTGGCAGGAGGTACGTGAGGACCTGGACACCAAGCTCACCGTGCGCGGAACCCTGAACATCGGCGGGACCTTCACGTTCTACGTCATGCGCGACGGGCTCCGGGCCAACCCGCTCCACGAGATCTCGGACCTCGCGCTTGTCCACGGCAGCTCCGAGGTGACCAGCGCGACCGCCGGTCTGGAGCTCCTCCACCTGCGCCCCGGTGACCAGCTGGAGATCCTCGAGGGCATGTACGCCGGGCAGTTCTTCGACATCCTCGACACCACCAGCGACAGCACGTTCTGGCTCGACTTCACCTCCGCGGTGAACGAGGCCGCGATCTCGGCGCGCGTGATCCGGCCGACCATTCTCGAGGTGGACCAGCCTCGGGACGAGGACTGGGAGCTCGAGAAGTTCTTCCTCGAGGATGACCTCACCACGACCATCGTCGAGCCGATGACCACGGTGGTCTCCGTCGCGGATCTCACGCTGACCATCGACGACACCGACCCGGACCCGGAGAACTGGACCGCCACGGCGACGTCCGCCGGCACGAACCTGCAGGTCGCCGGCGTGGCCGCGGACGACATCCTCGACGTGGCCAACGCCAGTGCCAACTCCGGGGCGTTCCGGATCCTCAGCGTGAACGCCTCCGAGATTACGATCATCGGCCTGTGGCGCGAGGAAGAAGGCCCCGCGGTGTCGGGCGACTTCAAGACGCTGAACGCCGCGTGGGACGTCGTGGACGACCAGGTGACGCTGACCACCGTGATCACCCTTGAGGGCGTCGTCCTGCCGGGTGACGTCCTCGAGGTGGACGGGGTCGGCTCCTACGTCGTAGCCTCCGTTTCGGGGGCGGTACTCACGCTCACCCGTGATACGGGGGTGAACCCCATGGCCAGCTATACTGGGCGGGTCACCAGGAGGTCGGTCTGATGCTCCGTAAGCTGTTGAAGGAACGCGCCCACCTCGTAGACGACCTACGCATCTTCGGTGCGCAGAAGACCACTTTTGCACGCGGCATTCGCATGCCCGACGGCTCGCCTGTCCCCGTGGACATCATCATGAAGAACTTCGGGGTGCCGCGGGAGCAGGCCGAAGAGATCGCTCGGAGGCAGACGCGATGATCGGCATCGTACGCATTTTTCGGTCCTTGATGCCTCCGCGCATGTTCGCGGACGTCTTCAAGCAGAACCCCCAGATCCGCGGACATCTTACGCTCGAGACGCGGGAGCGCGGCAAGCTCCGTCAGCGCGTCGAGGGTGACAACATCTGGACGCTCACCGGACGCGAGTTCATCGCCGAGCTCATCGCGCTGCGCGCGAGCAGTCCGCGGACCGCGTTCCGTGATGACCGCGTGGCCTACATCGGGATGGGATCCGGTGTGCAGTCGGAGGTCTCCGACATCACGTCGCTGGTGGATCCCGTGGTGTACAGGACCGGGGAGTTCCTGGCTCGTATCGATGCCCCGGCGACCTTCCCGACCTCGGGCACCTCGACGACGAACACGGCCGTGCGCTTCGAGCGGGAGTTCACCGTTGGCGAAATCAGCCTCGGGTACAACGTGGTCCTCACCGAGGCCGGGCTGTTCACGGACGGCGACCCCGACGACGACTGGGACTACTCGGCGACCCCGACCTCCTTCGCCGACACCTCGGGGCGGGCTCCGATGGCCTACAAGACCTACGAGCCCATCACCAAGACGACCGACTTCAACCTCCGCGCAATCTGGACCGTTCGGGTAGTCTGATGCTGATCGATCCGCAGAGCTTTCATGTGTTCTGCAAGGAGGATGGCTCCGCACTGCGCGAGCGCATCTCGGTCCACAAGCTCGTTGGTAAGGGCTTGAGTGACAGTGATGGCGCTGGGTTGGCTACCGACAAGTACGTGATGCGCCTGGACGGGAAGCCCATCGGGAACATGCACGTGCGGAGTGACGGCAGCGTCCTCAAGTCGGCTATCCTCGACGAGTACCGCGGTCTCGGCCTCGGTAGGAAGATGTACGGGGAAGTCGGGCGCATGTTGCCCGAGGGCGTGACCCTAAAGTCGGATGTGATTCACGTCTCTGGGGCGGCTACCAAGCTCTGGGATGATATGGCCGACCGCTCCACGGGAGGACTGCATGCTAAAAGAAACCCGCTGTTCCAGCGAGTACTGCACGCGCGGGATGGAACCGATACATCCATGCTTCCCGGAGCTGCTCCGATGGCGGAGTACAAGCCCGTATCTCCGATGGCAGTGCGCGAGTCTGGCAAGCGGTCGGCGTTCGAGCTGCATGTACCGGAGGCAGCCCGGCGCCCCACTGCGACAGTAGCACCTGCGAAACGCGCACCCACAGCATCACCAGTACCGCAGATCTCGCACGCTCCGGCGGCCCCGGTCCACACGCCGCCTCCGGCGGCCCCGGTCCACACGCCGCCTCCGGCGGCCCCGGTCCACACGCCGCCTCCGGCGGCCCCGGTCCACACGCCGCCTCCGGCGCGTGCAGTTCCGGCAGTCCATGTGCCGACAGCAGGCACAGCGGCGCCTGTGAAGGGGCCCTTGAGCAGGATGCTCGCGCATGTCACACCGGGGCGTGCGGCGGCTGGCGTGGGCGTTCTGGCCGCAGGCGGCCTACTGGCGCACCATCTCTACAAGAAGAGCCGGGGAGCTCCCAATGCCTAAGTACATCCGCCGCCCGTTCGCGATGGGCAACACCGACAGCCCCGTGGTCACCCAGCCCATCCTGCGGGGCTCGGTGATGAAGGACTCGTCCGGTGAGTTCGCGAGCCTTCTGATTCCCAGCGAGCTCGCGATCGAGACGGAGGACGGCGCCACGTCGGGCGGCATCTCCGTCGTCTTTAAGGGCACCACCATGGTGCAGGTACTCGACGACATCAACTCGGCGCTGACGGGCTACGCCACGGCGGAGGAGTACGAGGGCTGCCTGGTCTTGAAGAGTGTCGGGACAGGCGAGGGCGCCTACATCCGCATCATGCCTCCGGTGTCGGGGTTCGACGATGCCTCCGCCGTCTTCGGCTTCGAGGTGCACCCGCACCCCCTCGCCACCGTCTCCGCTAGGGACCTCCTCGACACCCCGGTACGCCCGCGGCAGCAGGAGAACCCGATCGGCACGAAGTTCATCGGCACCGGAGAGGACCGCATCGGCAAGAGCTACAACCGCGCGCTCGACATGCTGGCGCGCAACGGCGACCTGCTCTACACGTGGCTCCAGCGCTCCGTGGCGCGGAAGGCCACCATCGTGGTCGACTCGACCAGGCACGCGGCCCAGCTCGACACGAACGTGGACGGGACCATCGACCAGGTGGACCTCTCGGATCTCTCGGTGTTCAACGCGGACCTGGCCGGGCTCCGCCTGTACGTCGGCAAATCGCTGGGGCTGACGCGCAACAGCAACCTCGCGCAGATCTCCACCGTCTACCAGGTGGCCGACGGGGAGATGAAGGAGATCCCGGCGGGCGACCGCACGGTGCGTATCGGTGCCGTCACCCGCGGACAGCGCGGTGGTGTGCTCCCGTCGTTCGCAGACGACATCACCGCCCCGACCTCTCCGGTACCGAACACGACGGGCGTCTCCGCCGACGGGGGCAATGCGCTCGGTGTCGACCGCGCCAAGCACTCCGGCGTCACCATCACCGAGGTCCGCCAGCGTACGACTATCGTGTGTGCTGGCGCGACCTTCGAGACCAACGGTGTCGTCGCCGGTGACGTCGCCACCATCACCGGTGCCGGGGTCTCCTCCCCCTTCAACCACAACGGTACGTACCGGGTGGACGTGGTCGTGTCCGAGGAAGAGCTCGTGCTCCGCCCGGCGGACGAGACCACGGACGCGCAGGAGCTGAACCCGGCTGCGGGCGCCTTCGGCACGGTCGTCATCAGCTCTGGCGGGAACTGGGAGAGCGGGATCTGGCTCAGCTTCTACCCGCCGATGCCGCGCATCCCGGAAGGCGGCAAGTTCATCCTGACCGTCCCGGTCGAGAGCGCGCTCGGCGAGGTCGCCCTCGAGGACATGGTCAACGGGAGTGTCCGGACGGTGGCCGGCGTCGACGGTTGGTCACTGCTGAACTTGTGGAAGCAGGTCAGCCTCGACGGGGCCTACCAGGGGATGGGAGCCGCCCGCGGCGGTGGCTTCTTCGCAAGCATCACCAACCGGCCGTTCCGGCTGGATCTTCGGCACACTGCCACGCTGTCCGACGGGTCTATCGACCGCACCAGCACGGGTGCCGCTACCCTCGACGCGCACACGCTGCGCCTGACGGCCGCCTCGACGGACCGCTTCGACACCGAGGATGTCGGGAAGACCATCCTCCTCACCGCCGGCCCCTTCCTCACCAAGGAACCCTGGACGGTCACGCGCCTGATCGACAACGCGACCGTCGAGCTCGCACCGCCCATACACAGGGTCGGGTACCAAGAGACCGCTGGAACCACGATCTCGGTGACGTCGTGGATACTCCTGGACGGGGACGCCATCGACGTCCTCGGGGCCCAGCACGTCGTCTCTCCCGAGTACTTCGGGGACACTGACCAGGCACCTGCTGCGGGCGGCTACGTGTACTCGCGCGAGCAGCGGGACCTGGGGACCACCGACCCTCCGACGGCCGGACTGTTCTCGCTCCTCCACCTCGAGCGCGTGCGCCTGCGCCGCAGCGGGGTGAACATCACGATCGTGACCGCAGGTCCTACGACCGCGAGCAACACGCTCCCGCTCCCGTTCGACCCCGAGGACACCTACAACATCTACGGGGAGACGTACGAGACGAAGATGGCGTCCGGGCAATCCTCGATCACCTTCGTGCGCATCCTTCACGGGCCAGACGCCGGCCTGTACCGCGTGAAGGGCCTGAAGAGTGTCTCGGTCAGTACGAACGCGGTCGTGCTGCAGCACATCGACGGCAGCCCCGTCACGCTTACCAACGGCACGACGCCGAGCATCGCCTTCTACAACGCGACGCTGGCAGCCTCCGTGCCCCTCTACGGGGGGCCCGGCGCTGCGAGTACCTGGATGGGCGGGCTGAGCCTGTTCGTCGACGGGTACGAGCAGGACGTGGCCTTCGTGGCCCCCGTGCGCATCAACTGGCGAGGGACCGGTACCGGGCTCTACGCCTGGCTGAACGACGAGGAGTTCAAGGCCTTCGACAATGGCGATGGAGCTGACGGAGCCCTCCTTACAGGGGTTCTCTTCGCGCCAGCGGAGGGAATCGACATCAAGATGACCGGAGCTGACACAGGTGCGAATGAGCGTAGGTCTGGATACGTCCTGCGCGCACGCGCGCACACAAGTCGCTTTGATTTCAATCTACAAGATCCTGGCGCAGCTGGTGCACTCTTTCACTCGCAGAAGGGGTTTGCAGGCTACTTCGGTCAGACTGGTAAGGACCCCGCTGTTGTGGTCCTGAAGGTAGATGCGGGTGCTGCTGGGGATGAGTCGGCCAGGTTCTCCGGACTCTCCCCGAGTGCTGCGTTGCTTGTCGGGCGGGCAGGCCCGATTAGTACCGAGAACGTGTCCGGACCTGCGGGGAAGGGCTCGGCTGTAGAGCTCTCAGGCTCACTCTATATCCACCGAGGTAGCTACGTCGGTGGTGCTTCAGTCCCGACGTGGTCTGAGGGCGGTGTCTACGTCGAAGATGTTCTTGGCGCAGGTCGCTGGGCCTATCCTACAGTGGGGATTTACGACTTCGACGGGTCCCCGTACTACGGTACAGGGTCGTACTCTGGCTGGGAAGCGCCTACACGCCTTGGAAATCCGGGGGTCATCTATCCGCCGTCGAGCAACGACGCTGATGTGGCTGCCGAGGTCCTGGCTACAGACTACACCCTATTCAACTTCAAGCATGTCGGCATCGTGCACATCACTGACGTGACGGCACTGACACCGTCACTTACTGCACCGTTCAATCGTTTCATTGGATGCCGTTTCAAGCTCGACGACCCGGCGGCGGATCTTGATCAGGTCGAGTTCGCTATTATCGGCTCGATGATGCCGGCTGAAAATGAGCTCTATCTCGCACTCCACCATCCGACTCAGACTATTGTCGTGGATGCTGGACACTCCAGGTACTTCAAGATTCTTGGACAGCGGTGGTACCAGTCCCATATCGACGTGGCTGATTGGGTTCAGGTCGGCACAGAGGATGCGTCGGCATCGCGTACACAGCTTCCACTGCTGACGTGTGATCCGGACGTCCTGAACTCACGTGTGTCTGTAGTGCCGGACAACGTGCAGTTTCCGAGCCTTGGCCTCCAGACCTACTGCGCGTGGGCTGCTGCTGCGGACGGTGTGTCCATCGGTGCGGCGAGTGCGGATACATCGACGATGACATCCGTGCACGTCACTGCGAATGCGTATGCGGCTGCACAGCACTGGGATGGAGATTTCGATGACCCTATCTTCACACACGGCTGGTCAACCGATGCCAAGGAACCACGGTCGCCGTTCCCGAACTCCAGCACCATCTCGAATGTAGACGCGAACCACAACTCCAGCGAGGTCCTCGACGGAAGCTACGCGGGTAGCTTTGCTGCGGACGACTACACGGCTACGTTCCCTGGCGGAACTGCTCAGGTTGCGTGGTCTTCATCCTGGGGCGGCTCCCTTGAGATTAGTGGAAACAGACATGCGCAAGTGAGAATCTGGCAGCGTGGACGTACTTTCGTGATGACCAACCATCTGGCGGTACGGGTACAACTCCGTGCCGCAGTGACGAGACCGCCGATCTTTATACCGGGAACGCGCATGTTCACCATCGCACTGACCAAGAATGATGGGACAGTGGTGGCGCACGCGGCGGTGGGAATCCCTACGGACAACCGACCCCACGATGTTTCGGCGACCCTCGAAGTGGACGGTGTGACGAACGCAGCGGCGGACGCTCTCGGTCTCTCCAAAGAGGTGCTGTCCCTCCACGTCACGGCGCTGGTTGCCCTTGAGGCGGACAACGAAGTCATCTCGATCCTCGAGTTCAAGACTGAACCTGTCACGCGACCTCTTGTTACCAGCGGCCCTCAGATCGTGACAGGTTCAGTCCTGGCGCATGGATTTCGCTTCACGGACCCGGTCCCTGGTTTTGACACGAAGGGCCCTGCGGATGTCCGTCTCCTCGGTGGACTTGACTACGCTCGAAATGAAAGTTGGCCAACGTACAACGAGGGTGTCGATGGTTGGGAACATGCCAGCTGCACTGGTACGCAAGAACTCCGCTGCGGCCCTGGTCTCGTGCGGATGCGGTCAGATGAACAGTATCTCAACTGGAAGATCGCGTTGACTCTCTTGGCCAACGCGCTCGGTGCTACAGACATCGACGCCTGGATGACAATATTGGCTTATCAAGCCCTGAACGGGTACGAAAGCGGCACAGAGCCAGCAGGTACATTTGGACCACTAGAGGACGAAGCAAATGCCGTGTATGAGAAGTGTGTGCTGGCTGTTAACGAAGGAAACCTCGTAGACAAGGTTGAACTCGCCGAGGAGGCTATGTACCTGGGCAAGGTCCTGGTCGATGCTCTCCGTGTTGTCGCAAGCCGGGTAGTGGATGGCTCGGGCGACATGGCCGAGGATCTATACGACTACGCGAGACGGGTAGAGGACGCGATGTACTTCGAACTTCCAGCTACGGGCGAGTACGCCGCGCTTCTTCACGATGAGCCTGAATCGAACTGGATCCGCCCTTGGGTCGATTACTACCGTCTCTTCAGTCAGGGGGTTCATTCCGCCGCGATCACGCTCTACAACGGAGCCTTCGACCCTCTCTGGTACGCAAAGCAAGCGGACGTCCTCTACAACGACACGGGAACGACTACCGAACGTCTGCATTCGGACGCTTTCGTTCCGTGCGGTACCACAGGGTTTCTGGTACCTGTCAATCCTCCACACGGGGCCGTGCTGACCTCGCTCAGTATCGGTCTCAGCTTTCGCGCACACAAGTCAGGTCGTTGGGGAATCTACTTCGACATGGTGGACAGCCTTGCTGCTATGGGTACAAGCGGAGCGCCTTCTACTGACTATGTCGAGGTTGCCCGTGACGAAGATTGGTTGGCCAAGCAGGGTGTGCGTGTAGAGCTCTGGAGATACAACGCCGTCGATTTCGACGTGAGTGAGGCTGACTGGGCTTCTTGGTCGGAACATGAACCAGAGTTCGGCTTCGGGGAGCGCTTAGCTCGATTCACGATCAATCTGTCGGAAGTAGCGACCCCGTCGGATACTGCCAATACGGTTAGGGAGGCGTGGCGACAGCCTAGTTTTCTCGGTGACTATGGTAGGGACGTGTACGTCGGTAAGGAGCACTTTGCGCGACGTTCCTGGAACCTGATCGACACAGCCTTCGGTAGTGGTGATGCACGTGCGCGTGTGGATCGCCGACACTACGCCTACATGGTCGTGGTGCGCTTCTTTGGAGGTATGCGACAGACCCACGCTTCTGTCGACCTTCCCTACGTACGAGGAGATGCGCCGGGGACGGGGTTTGATTCCAGGTGGGAGATCCCTCAGATGATTACGCGCAGGAGCGGTACTTCTGACGGGGAGCCCGTTGAGGGTCAGATCTACGGACACTTCGATGCGGCCTATAATGTCGACGGTCTCGAGAACATGAACACGCCATGGGAAGAGAAGTCATTTCCTCCCCAAGTCAAGTTCCGCGGATTGAGACTCGGATGGATCACAGATCGCGCTGGGGATGGGGGCTGGTAGGGCTAAAGAAAGAGTGCGACGGCTTGAAGTTCAGCCGTCGCACTCCTTCTCTCAATCCTCTTCACAAAGGACGCCGTCGTTGGGACTCTCCTCCGATGTGAAAGATGAGGCCGACCGGGTGCTGACCCGGTCGGCTTCATGGCAATGGAACTCCGAGGCGGACAAGCTGACCGAGAAGGGCCGCGTCCGCCGAGTTGACGTCGAGGTAGACGGAGAGGTTGGTCTCCGCCCACTCGATGAGGTCCTCCGGAGTCATACCCCGGAGGACCTCGATGTCAACCTCGACGGAACGCCCGACCTCGTGGCCCTTCTCTCGGGTCAGTCCGAGACGCGCTTCAGCACGTCCGCGAGGGACTGGTCCTTCTTGTTGATGTCGTTCAGGTAGATGGACTCCACGCCGACGTGGACCTCGTCCAGCCGGCCCTTGAGGCTCTTGAGGGCCTTCGCGTTGCCGGTCTCGTTGGCGTCGACCTTGGCGTCCAGGGCCTTGATGACGTCACCCAGCGCGGCCTGGTTCTTCAGGACCTGCTCGAGGAGCTGGATGACCACGTCGTTGCCGCCGCCGTCCTTCTCGCTCTTCTCGCTCTTCCCCTCCGCCTTGGCCTCGGGCTCGTCGCGACGACCGCGGCCGCGCCCACGCGGGGCCTCGTCCTCGGGCTTCTTCGCCGGCTCCTCGTCCTCGCTGCGCCGCCCGCGACCGCGACCCCGGGGCGTCTCGTCCTCGTCGCCGCCCTTCTTGGTGTCCTCGTCCTTGGAGGCGCGCCCGCGTCCGCGCGGGGCATCTTCCTCCTCGACCTTCGCGCGCCCTCGACCCCGGGGCGCCTCGTCCTCGTCCTTGGCGGAGGAGCGGCCGCGGCCGCGCGGGGTCTCCTCGTCGGCGCCCTTGCCGCCGCCCCCGCCCCCCTTCTTCTTCTCGGCCGCGACCAGGTCGAGCACCTGGTCGTCGTCCAGCTTCTCGATGCCCTTGAAGTGGGGCTTGAGGAGCTCGATGAGCCCGTCGGGATCCATCTGGAAGAGCTTGAGGTCGTTCGGCTTGGCGAGGCCCGCGACAATGGCGAGCTCGCGGAGGTTGGCCTTCTTCACAGTTGCCATGTGCAGTTCCTCTCTGTCGTGTCTTCGTGGGTTTGGTTTCGGAAGCAGCGCGTGCACGCCCAGTCTTTCGAGCACGCGTACTCGGGCAGCCCGCTCACCGGGCAGCCCTTCCTCGTACAGGTTGCAGCAGTCCCTGTCCATGAGCATCTGCGCGGTAACGCGCGTGCAGCGCGGGAGGCGCGAGCATCCCAGACAGGAAGGGCGGTCAGAGCATGTCACGGCTGAAGCCCAGCCAACAGCGCGTGACGATCACGTCTGGGCATCCGTAGGACGTGCACTTGCCAGTGCACCCAGGAAGCTGACTCAGGAGCCTGTTCTTGTAGCGCGCGATGTGACGCTCGATCGCGACTCGGCGCACCTCCAGTGCGTCCGCCGGGAGGGCCTCGTCCTCGAGAATAGCCTCCACGAGTACGTTCTTGGGGAGATCCCGCGAGAGGTTGCCCAATCCGGCTACCCGTGCGACCTGCACGAGCTCGCTGAGGTTCATGCCCTGCAGCGTGTTGAGAAGGCTATCGGCCATGGTGTTCTCGCAGAAACTCGGGTGGTATGCCGTAACGGGTCGGCGACACCTCTTCGAGAACGAGATGGACCGCTGGTGGGTCGTTGTCCCCGCCTACCAGCTTCATCTCGGAGTCCTCCCAGAAGAGCGTGTCGTCGATCCCGAGGGCCTCGGCGAGTGCATCCTGGAGCAACTTACGCCGGTTCATCGTGTCGTTCCGCTTATACGGACTCTTCGCCTGTTCTTTCAGCCAGCCAGCCGTCAGGAGGTCTTCCGCGGGAAAGACGAAGACCGCAGTGAGCGTGTAGACCATCCAGGGGCGGTGCTCGCGGCTGAACCGCTGCACCTCGAAGAAGAGGTCGTCGTTGATGTGCCGCACGACCTCCTTTTTGTAGTTCTCGGCCTCCGTCGTGTACCGGATCACCGCCTTCCGCTTCCCCTTCACGTAGACGTACCCGATGTCGCGGATGCGGTTGTCCGACGGCGGTAGCTTCGGGTAGGAGAAGCAGAAGGTCCTGCCCATTAGTCCTCCTGCCCTCGACGGCCGCGGCGGTTTCGGAACCGGGAGTCGCCCGGGCGGTCCCCGCCCTCGGGGATGCGGCCCACGCTCCCGCCCCGGAACCCCATCTCGAGTTCCATGCGCTTCGTCTCGATGATGCGCGAGATGAACTTCACATCGCGCGAAGCCGCCTCAGCGAGTGTCGAGAGGAGCTCGCAGTAGGTCTTGGCCTCGATGTAGGAGGCGTTGGCTTCGATGTAGCGGACGTCAAGGATGGCCAGGTCGGCCTTGTCCTGCGCGGTCCCGAGCTTCGACTTCCTCACCGCAGCGAGGACGAGGTCGAGCTTCTCCTTCGCGGAGAGCATCTCTGCGCGCGACAGGACCACCTGACCCGTGACGTAGTCCGTGTAGGCCACCTGCAGGGCGTAGTACTCCCCGATGGCGGTCGGCTGCATCCCCGGCAGGTTGAGGGGCACGCGCCCGTCGTACGTCCTGCCGTCGTCGCGCTTGGGTGGCGCGTCTCGGAGCTTGAGTCCGGTCTTGTTGAAGCGCTCGAGCGCCAGCGACTCCGCCTGGTCGTAGCGGTCCAGGCCCTCGTCGAGACCCATCGTCATCGGGTCGCTGCTGTCGTCGTGGTCCCTTCGTGCCACCCTCACCTCCCTCCCTGGACCGTGAATGCCTTGCCCGCGCTCTTCTTGATACGCTGGGGGCACACGTACCCGTAGGGACACTCCGCGCACTCGGCCGGTGTAGCATCCGCGATCGGGGGTTCGTCGTTGTCGAGGGCCTCCTGCACGCGCTCCCCCTTGGTCCGCACCCAGCGGCGGAAGACGGAGGGGTCGTACACCTCGACGTACTCCTTGATGTCGTGCGGCCACTGCTTGGAGATGTAGAGGTAGACGATCACTGGGGCATCCAGGGCGGTGGCGTACAGGCCGGTGGCCTGGATGCGGTGGTCGGGCTTGGGCTCCTTCAGCCCCTCGAACTCCGAGCCCATGCTCTTGATCTCAACCACGACCCTCACGCTTGGGAGCGTGAGGAGCCCGTCGGTGTTGCCGGCGATCAGCGTTCCGATCTCGATGCGCTTCTCGGGCTCGAACGCGTCACCGAAGTCCTCCGACAGGATCGCCTGCGTGAGGTCGTGCATCGCGTGCCCGATGGCGAAGGTGAAGACCAGCGGCGGCTTGAACTGAGGCTTCGGCGCGTACTCGCCCGTCACGTCGTAGTAGAGCCGGAGGACGCAGCTGTCCGCCGAGGACGGGTGGATCACCCCCACCGACCTCGGTGGCTTCCGCCGGTGCTTCCCGGTCCCCCTGCAGTGGTGGCAGTCGCGCTCCTCCGCGGCGTCTGCCTCGATACGAGCCAGGTACTCGGCCTTCGTCAGCCCCACTTCGCTCGCGCGTCGCTTGAGCCCCGCGAGGACGCGGGCTCGTAGGTCCAGCGACTCCGTCACCTCCTTGAGCTCGCGGTCGGAGGCATTCTTGATGTCGTCCGTGCTGTGCAGGATCACTCGATCTCCTTCTGGTAGGAGCGAAGAAGTTGTTCAAACCACCCGCGGGGTACAACGACGAACTGCTCGTTCAGGTTGTCCTCGAAGGCGATGCTCATGACGGGGATCTCGTCCCCCTGGGCCGCCGCAGCGATCTTGCGTAAGTCGGCCCGCTTCAGGACGTATGACGTCTTTCCCGTGGTCTTGTCCTCCTCGCGGAGCAGTCCACGCACCTTCACATCGCCCTTGTCTCTCCCCGCGCCCGAGTTCGCGGTGACCCGGCCGCCGACGCTGCGCGCGTTGAAGCGCTCCTGTCGGTCAGACCGACTCCGCGTGGTCGGTTCGGCAGACCGGCGCGTCTGCTCCTGGGTCGAGAAGGCGTCGAACTCGCGCTCGCAGTCGCGGCAGCAGAGCGAGCTCGCGGAGACTGGGCTTTCGCGCAGTCTCCGCGAGCCGCAGAACGGACAGACCCTCGAGGGCATGGGCTTCAGAAGGCCTGCGCCACGCCGTGGAAGCGGTACAGCGCCTCGATCAGCTCGTCCTCGATGCCAGCGAGTCCGATGGTCGCCGCCGCCTTATCCTTGCCGTTGCCCAGGACCAGGCCGCTGTACGAGTAGGAGTTCGCGTTCTTGTCGATGATGTCCGCGTCCACGCACAGGCGCAGCAGGAGCTCGCCCATGTCGATGTCGCCGCGCCCGAACACGTAGTTGTACTGCCCGGTGTGCCCCTCGTGACCGCCCGCCTTCTGCTTGGTGATCTCCCACCTGATCGTCTTGCCGATGCGCTCCTTGTCCTCGTCACTCCCGCGAGTGACCCAGCCGGTGCGCGCGATCTCGACCGTGAGGAAGCGTGCGTGCTTGAGCGCCCACCCACCGCTCTCGTGCGTCTGCTTCTCGAAGGGCTGCGCCTTCATCTTGTCGCGGACCTGGTTGATGCCGACGAAGCAGGTGAGGTTCGGGTTCCCCTTACCGTCCGCGCTGAAGGCCGCCGTGAGCTTGCGCATCAGCTTCGTGTTGAGCCCCGCGGGACCGCCTACGCGGCTGTCCTTGTCGAAGCCCTGCTCCTCCTCGGCGTCGGTCAGGATGGCGCCGAACGAGTCGAGCGCGACGATGTTGAAGTCGCCGCTGCCCACGAGCTCCACTGCGATCTCGAAGGACTCCTCGGCCGTGCTGGGCGGCACGACCACGAAGGTGCCGATCTGCTCCTGCATCGCGGCACGCTCGTCCGCGGTGAGCGACGGTTTCCGCAGCCTCAGGCGGCGCTCGTTCTCCTTCTCGATCTCCGCCCCGGAGAGTGCGACCTTCACGCCACAGAGCTGCCCCTGCGTCTTGTCGTAGGGCAGCTCGGTACCGATGACCGCGATCGCGCAGTCCGCCCCGTAGAGACGCTGCTGGTTGCGGATGAGACGGTTGAGGAGGAAGTTCTTCCCCTCGCCCGGCTTGCCCACGAGCATCGTCATGCCGCCGGCAGGGGCACCTCCCCCGGTTCGAATGTCTAGGTCTGGGATGCCGAAGGGCAGGCGGCGCATCGCCCACGGCATCGTGTACTCGTCGCCCATCATCACGTGACCGGGGTACTTCCCCTTGAGCGTGGCGACGAGGCTGCGGAGCCGCGTCTCCTTCTCGGACATCGGCGCCGGCAGCACGGGCCCGTCAGCGTCGGTGGTCTTGCGTCGCGCCATCCCTCTTCTCCCACGGCTCGGTGCCGCACTGGGGGCAGTGCGGGGTGAGTCCGTTGTAGTTGACCTTGTTGGAGCCGCACTGGGGGCAGGGGCGCCCCTTCAGGTTGGCGATCTTCTCGTTCTCGTCGTCGAGGACGACACCGTACTTGTCCACACGAACCTCCTGCGGCGTGTGAGTACACTAACCCGATCGGAGCACGTCCGTGAGCTTTCGACGCAAGGACCTTACCGGACGGATCGACAGGATGATCCTCGGTACTGGTGCGTAGGAGGTCTCTTGCGGATCCAGGAGTCCCGGCCCCTTCTTCTTGACGGCGCGGCGGTAGGTACGCACCGACGGTACGACGCGGAAGAGGCCGCGGAACACGACCTCCCCCTGCTGCAGGAGCTCGCCCTCGACAAGCTGCTCGAGCTCGTCGAGGACGTGCGCCACCACGCCCGGGTGGTAGCCCGTGCGCTTCGCGATGGCGTCGCGCATCTTGGCCCGGGTCAGCATCTACTTGTCGTCGGCGCGTTCGAGCACCCGGCGCTCTTCTTCCAGGTCGCGCTGGTCGAAGCGAACACCGTCGTACTTCTCCGGGAAGCGCACACGCAGCTTCGCGATGTTCCGCCGCATCACCTGCAGGGGGTCGATCTCGACGGCCTCGCAGAGCGTGCACGCCTCGTCGTACACGTCGAACAGGCGCTGCGCGACGTCCTCCGGCTTCGGCGGCTTGGCGTGGATCGCGTCCCGGCGGACCAGGTCGCCCCACTCGCAGATGGCCGCGATGAGCGGCTCCCCGGTGCGCGCCTCGTTCCGCATGAACGACGTCGAGGGTGCGCGTGCGGGCATGCTGGTGAACCCGCATGCCCGCATCGCGACGGCCCAGTACCAGAAGACGTCGCCGACCTCCTCGGCGACGTTCACCCAGTCGCACTTCCGCAGGGCGGCCTGCAGCTCCACGATCTCGGTCATCATCCCGAGCGCGCTGTGGAGCAGGCGCATCTTCAACTCGCCGGTGATGCCGGGGAAGCTCGCGAGGGCGAACCTGTGGTCGCCGGATACGTACACCTCCTGCCTCACCTCGAAGTGCGGTACCTTCTCGGTCCGCACGGCCGCGTCGATGTACTCGACGGTATCGCTGTTGATCACGGCTTCTCCTCGGGAGGGGTGTAGGGGACGTAGTTGTCGCGGTAGGACCGCGGGTCCGGACCGCGGCCACACAGGTGCTCGAACATCTGCTCGTACCAACGAGCCTTCATCTCGTCCTCGTCCGCCGGACCCTTCAGCCCCTTGCGGTCGCGGTACTTGAAGGCACAGGATGCGCAGTGGACCGCGAACGCGGCGTCCGCCACGCTGCAGCCCGTGGCCAGGGCGTCCGCGAGCCAGTCACTGGCCTGATCACGGATGCGGTCGATCGTCTCCCGCCCGGCGGCGCTGTAGCGCGTCGGCGCCACGTTGAAGCCGGTGTTGTCGTCGCCGCTCGCCGGGCTTCCGACGCGAACGAACGCCTCACCCGCGTTCTGCGAGATGACCTGCTGCGGCACCGCAGGCTGCTTGAAGTCCTCGAAGGACTCCATCCCCTCCCACGTGTGGACCCGGGCCCGCTTCTTTCCCGTCGGGGTCGGCGTGTCCCCGACGTAGACGATCTCCTGCTCCTGCTGGAGGCGCATGGAGTCGGAGGGGAGGCGGACCTCCACCTCCTCTTCCTTCGCGGGGTCCAGGTGCTTCAACGTGAAGCAGAGCCGCACGTTCTTGATGCCGGTGCGTGCGTCGCCGCTCATCATCATCTCGTCCGCGAACCCCTCGTACGGAGCCCACTCCTTGTGCTCTGCCATCATCCCTTCCCTTCGCCCCAGTTCGGGGCGTCCTTGACGTCCACGAGGATGGGGACCCGCATGTTGAACGGGTTCTCCATCAGCTTCTTGATCCTCGACTTCGCCGAGGCCACGACCTCTGGGATGTCCGGGACCTCCCAGATCAGCTCGTCGTGCACCTGCATGAGCATGCGCGCTCCGAGCTGGCGCAACTCCACGTCGCCCTCGCACCGGTCCATGGCCTCATTGCAGATGTCCGCCGCGGAGCCCTGGATGCGGCTGTTCGGCGCCTGCCGCTCCGCCTGGGCCTTGCGCTGCCTGTCGTTCGAGATAATGTCCGGTAGGCGGCGCGGATGTCCGAGCACCGTGTAGACCACCAGGTCCTGCTCGCACTGGCCCCGCGTCTCCTCGATGAAGCGACCGACTCCTGGGAAGATCTCCCAGAGGTAGCGGTCGATCAGGTCCTGCGCCTCCGGGCAGGTGTCGCGAGGGGGCTGACCCTTCTTGCCCGGACGCTTCACGATGGGCAGGCCGAGCTGCATGCCCAGTTTCAGCGCGCCGATGCCGTACACGATACCGAAGCCGGTACCCTTGAGCGCCTTTCGGGCGTCAACGAGCAGCTCCTCGCGTGCGGTCAGCTTGTAGCCCTCCTTGTCCTCAGCGTCCTTGGCGGCCTTGGCCTCCTCGTACGTGATGCCCTTCGGCAGCCCGGCGGCGCCCAGCATGGAGGCGAGCGCCACGGTCTTGCAGTGCAGGTCCTGCTTCGACCGAATCGCCTCGATCATCGCGTCGTCCTTACTGAAGTGCGCGAGGATGCACATCTCCAGCTGCTTGAAGTCGGCGACGATCAGCCGCATCGGGAAGTCCGGATCGAGGTCCGGAGGCTCGACGTTCCGCAAGTGCGGCAGGCAGATGTCCGGAGACACGTCGCCCCAGCGCCCGGCGATGAACAGCCGGCGGATGAGCTTGCCCCACTTGCCCTTCGCCGGGATGTTCTGGAGGTTCGGGTCGTTCGACGAGAGTCGCCAGGTACGCGCGCCGCCGGCGTTCAGCGAGGTGTGGATGCGCTGGAGGCGGTCGACCCACTGGGGCAGCCCCTCCATGTAGTCGCTGGCGAGCTTGCGGAACTGCCGGTGCTCGCGGATGAGGATCGACAGCGGGTGTCCCTTGCCCGCGAGCTCCTCCAGCACCTCCTTGTCGGTGCTGGGCGTCTTGTTGGCGGCCGTCGAGCCCTTCGTGTACTTCTTGGGCGGGTCCCCGAACGGGTCGAACCAGCGCCCCTGGGAGTCCTGCTCGAACAGCTTCGAGAGCAGCTGGTCCGTGCTGCGTGGGTTGAACGACAGGTCCCCCGTCTCCTTCACGATCGCGCGCTCGATGCGGTCCAGCTCCTTCTGCATGTCCACGGCGTACGCGTGGGTCTGCTCGACGTCGATCCTGAAGCCTCGACGTTCGAGGTTCCAGAGGATCTGGGAGAAGCGGGTGCGTCGCTCCTCGTAGTGGTCGAGCAGGTAGACGGGGTCTGCCCTCCCGGCGGCCACATCTTCCGTGATCATCGCCATGTCCTCACCGGCGAGGAGCTCGCGCATGCGATCGACCAGCTGGTGTGAACCCCAGGCGTCGAGGCTGGCGTAGTCGGCGGTGCTCTCCCGCAGCATCTCGACAGGGTCCCCAGAGATGCCGGTCTGCGCGAGCAGGTGGTCGTGCACGCGCTGGGTCACCTCGCGCAGGTTGTCGTCGTCCTCCGTGAGCGGAACGAGGGCCTTCCGCTCCTTCGAGGGCCACTCACCCGCATTGCCCAGCAGCTCCATGAACTCGGAGACGTAACGGTGGGCACCCGAGTGCGACTCGACGAGTCCGTGCTCCTCGGCGATGCTGACGACCTGCCGTGGCGTGAGCGTGCACGTCCGCGCCTTCAGTGACAGGTGGAGGCGCTTCAGGTCGTTGAGCACCGCGGGGTCGCCCTCGACTCGCTTCAGGCGGAGGAGGACATCACGGGCCCACGCCTGCGCCGCCGCGCGCTCGCCCTCGTAGTCGTTCAGCTCGAGGATGTCGTGGATCTCGCACAGGGTCCGGACTTCTTCGTCCTTACCGCCGGCGCTTCCGAACACCTCCTTGAACGGGGTCATGCGGAGGCCGAGGTACTCGTGCGCGCACGACTTCAAGCCGTGGTTGCCCTGGCGGTTCTCGTCGATGCAGAAGTCCATGTCGATGGTATCGACGATGTGCCCGCGCAGGCGGATGCCGTGGTTGGCGAGCAGGTGTTGGTCGTACTGCGAGTTCGACAGGCGCTTCTCGATGGACTCGTCCTCGAGCAGCTCTGCGAACACGGGCAGCAGTCGGACGGGAGCGCAGATGCGCGCCTCCCTGACTGCGAGCGAAAAGAATCGGATGCGGTCGCGCACGATGTCGAGCCCAGTGGTCTCGGTGTCAACACCGAGCCCCTGGTAGCGGCCTTCGCTCTCGAAGAGCGCACGCCACTGCTGGGCTTCCCGTACTGTGGAGGTGTACACAGGCACCGGGGTGCGCACGATGCGAAAGCTCATGCGGTCTTACCTCGTGGAAGTGTGGGGCTTATGGCACGCGCAGGGGCGTGGTGCATGTCACACCACGCCCCTGCGGCTCACCTACTCGCGGACGCGGCGCCGGCGCGGCGGCTCGTCGTCCTCGTCACGGCCGCGGCCGCGCGGCTCGTCCTCGGGCACGTCCTCGTCATCACGGTCACGGCCCCGACCGCGCGGCGCGTCCTCGTAGTCGTGGTTCCGTCCACGACCCCGCGGCTCCTCGTCCTCCTCGGACTTGCCGCCGTAGCGCTTGTACTTGCCCGGTCCCGCGGTGCTCGGGAACGGGTTCTTACACCCGAGCTTGTCCGCAATCCAGTCGTTGTCGTGGGGCGCATGGACCTTCTCGAAGTCCCACTGCGCCAGGGCGTTCTTGCGGATGTCCCCGTCCTCGGTGAACACCCAGTTCCCGGTTCCCTCGTCGAGCTTCGGGAAGTACTCCTTGCCGTCCTTCTCCCACTCGATCATGTACTCTCCGTTCGGGAGCTGGTACTGGTCGAGCGGCGTGATCTTCTTGATCACGATGTGGGAGTTGGTACCCTCACCCTCCTTGCGGATGGTGGCCACGACGTCGAAGGCCGTCAGCGGCTCCGGTCGCTTGCACCTGTTGCAGGAGTTCTCGGGCACGGGGATGCCTACGTGCTTGCACTTCTTGCAGCGGCTGCGCTCGACGGCGAAGGCCGCGATCTCCTTGCGGCCCATGTCGTCCTTCTCGACGTCGGCGAGCTCGGCGCCGCACTTCTCGCAGAAGAACGCCACCGGGCTGAGGTCACCGCCGCAGCGGCAGAACTTCCCGGCCTGCTCGTCGATCGCCGAGAGCTCGTCCCGGTGCCCGGAGCCGAGCTCGACGTATTTCTTCTGGAAGAAGCGGACGGTGCCCTCCTCGACGTACCGGTCGAGGTCCTTGAGGATGCGGTTGCGGTCGCTGGGCTTCTCGACCAGCTCCCAGACCAGCACGGGCTTGCCGCGCTTCTCGCCCTCCTCGTACTTCACGGTACGCCCGTCGCGCACGAGCGGGACCCGCTCGTAGAGGCCGAAGTGCAGGAGGCCGAAGGAGAAGGTGTTCTTGATGCTGATGCGCCCGTCGCCCTCGGCCTGGCGCTTGCAGTGCAGGCAATCCTTCTCGCCCGCGTCGATGTTGCACCGGCCGGTGTAGTAGGAGCCCTTGCCCTGGGGCTTGAGCTTCACCCCGTGCATCTTGCAGGTGTGGAAGTGGGCCAGGCCGACCTCGCCGGTCTCCTCGTCCACGTCCGCGGGATTCGGGTAGGCGCCGCGGGTGAGGAGTATGTCCTCGAAGTCGGCCTTGGGGATATCGTAGCGGTCCCGCCAGCTCCCCACCCAGCCATTGCCCTTGCCCTTCTGCTCACGGTTGATCACCGAGCGGCGCAGGCCGCTCACACGTTGAGTACTCATGGTACAGATGTCTCCACTGACGCATTGTTAGAGGCCGCCCGAGTGCCTCGTCGATTTCGGTCTTATTCAAGTCGTCGGGTTGCAACTTGAGTTCTGGACAGGGATAGCGCATGACCGTTACGTCCATCCCACGGAGCCTATAACCGATCTTGGACGTTCCTATACGCCCCCAACGGTCATTATCGAGGCATAGAACCACGTTTGTTCCGAGACGCTCCAGGAACATTTGCTGCGTGTCGCTCATGCTCGTGCCCATCAGCGCCACCGTGTTGTAGTAGCCCTGCTGCACCAGCCAGAGGCACGCCTTGTAGCCCTCTGCGACGTAGATCGGACCAGGATCTTCCTGGCGGTGGTAGATGCCGGGGTAGACCTTCTCCCACCGCCAGAAGAAGCGCCTGTTGTTGATATGGTAGTTCTTGAATCCCATCTCCACGAGCTCCCGCTCGTAGACGCGGTATTTTCCACCTCCTCCAGGGTCGTTGGGTTTGCCGATGATCCCTGCGAGCGTACCGTGTAGGTCCCGCAAGACGTAGGTCGTCCGGCCTCGTTCGACGTCCACTCCGACGTCGTTGTCGACGAGCACTGTCTCCTTGAACCCCGCATCCACCAGCTCCGACGGGACGTACTCAAAGAGACCGAGGATCTTCTCCGGTAGGGGGTAGCTGGTGATGAAGATGCCCCCACTCGAGATGCTGGTACGTTTCTTCTGGCTCGGTGCCACCAGGAACGGGCGTACCCGCTCCATGGTCCGGTCGATGTAGCTGTCCGACTTCTTGAGGCGCTTCAACAGTTGCGGAAGGCCACCGGCCCCGCAACCCGCGAAACAGTGCCACTGGCCGGTCTCCTCATTGAAGCTGAAGGAGGGTGATGAACGCCCCGGCTCCTCGCCGTGGATCGGACAGAACCCGATCCAGTTGCCCCCTGCTCCCTGTCGAAGCCCCGCAACGAATGTCGACGCGACTGAGATGACCGGCCCGCTGTTCTGGGCCTGTGCTGCCATGTTGTTCAGTCCCTGAGTCTGGTTGACACTCTCTTGCGCGTACCGGACTTGTTCCGGAAGCGGTCCGAGGGCGCAGCACTTCCCTCGCCGCTGCCACCGCCAGCGCCTCCCGAGGCGCGCTCCTCCTCCTCGTCGCTCGACATCTTGTCTTCCAGGAAGGCGGCGACATCCACCGTGCCCTGGAGTAGGGAGAAGTCCTTCCCGGGGTGCGCGTTGATGACGAAGGGGTTGAGCACCGCGTCACGCGTACCTGGGAACGTGAACATGATCTTGGGCTTCCCGGTCGCGAGGTTGCGCGCCTTGAAGACCCGCATCAGCAGGTCGGTGTCCTGCCCGATGGCGTCGGCGTACCCGACCTCGTCCGTGTCGTCGCCCATGGTCTTGGACGCTCCGCGGTTCGCCTGGGTCGTGCCGACCACGGGCACCTGAAGCGCCTGCGCCATCGCCTTCAGGTCCGACGAGATGTTCGAGATCTGCTTCCATTCCCGGCTGCGCTGGTTCGTGCGCCCATCGCGCATCAGGTAGAACCCGTCGACGATGATGAGGTCGGCTCCGAAGCGCTCCGCCTCCGCCGAGATGAGGTCGACCGTCGCACCCTTCGACCCGCTGCTCAGCTTCCGGTCGCTGAGGAAGGTCATGGCCGCCTTCTTCCCGCCCTCTCGCGCGCCGGACTTCTCCCAGTCCTCCAGGCCCTCCAGGGTGTCGAAGAACCGGCGCTCGTCCTGCGCGGAGAGGGTGCCACTCTTCACCTCCTCGTAGTCGACCTCGGCGATGATGGCTGCCGCACGCCGGACGAGGATCTTGTCAGCCATCTCCTTCGAGTACACGAGCACCCTGTACCCGGCCATGTAGGCGTAGACCGCGATGGCCAGCGCCACCCAGGTCTTCATCTGCTTCGGCCGTGCGTAGATGACGATGAAGTCCTCGTTCTGCATCCCCGCAGTCGCCTTGTTGAGGGGCGCCCAAGGGAAGGGGATGCCAGTGATCCCACCAGCCTCCTGCATCCTGTCGTAGTCCTCACGCAGGAGCTTGGCGGCGGTCGACATCATGAGGTGCTTGCTGGAGCTGCCCTGCAAGCCCAACTCACGTAGTTGGGGAAGGTATGCGCCGAGGATGACCTGCGGGTCCTCCCCCTCGTCGAGCAGGCTGTCCACCTCCTCGACCAGTGTGCGGATCTCGGCCTTCACGTTGTTGTCGATCACCTCCTTCATCAGGGCCTCGATCGGGTCCCTGGAGGGGTGGTAGTCGAACTCGGGGAAGACGCGCCGGACCCTCTCCAGGCTCGGGACGACACCAGGGGCCCGCGGGTCCGAGAAGGCCGCGGTGAGCCAGCGGTACATCTCCCGCGCCTCTTCCGTCTGCAGGTACGCCGCGTTGAACCCGGACCGCCGAAGTGACGAGAGGTCCCCATCCCGGATAATGTTCGAGATGAGGGTCAGTTCCGCATTCGGCATTCAGAGCTCCGTGTCGTCATCGACGTTCTGCGTGGGCGTCCCATCCTCGCTGGCGGCGGCCAAGGGAGAGACTTCGGTGGTGGCCAGACCGACGATGCCCATCATGTGCACGGCAACCTCGTGCATGAGGCCGGTCATGTCGTCCACCATCTCCTGGGGAAGCGAGATTAGGGTCTCCTGGTCTCGAGCCAGCACGTCGACCTGCTTCAACGTCTCGTTCACCACCACGACGTTGTAGCGGACGACGAACCCGGCTCCGTGCTGGGCCGGCGGGGTGAGCACGCCCGTCACCTGGACCTCGACGCGTACACCCGCGCGCATGCTACCGCTTCCGCCGGCCGAGGGCGGCCTGGTAGAGCGCCTCGGCGACCTTCACGGCGTCCTCGGTGTACTGGGACGCCAGAGCCGCGGCGATGTCGGACGCGCGCTCCACGTCTTCCTCCGACTGGTTGACCGTCAGCGAGACGGTGCAGTGCGCGCCGAAGCCGGCGCCGAAGTCCTTGTCGCTCAGGTCGAAGGAGCAGGTCACGCGGGCCTGTCCATCGCCGACCAGAGCAGCCAGCCTATCACGTGGCATGGGCACGTCCTCCTCGGTGATGTTCTTGTCGAAATAGCGGCGTTCCTCGCCGTGCACTACCGTGTAGTGCACGGCGCCCAGCATGACCACGGCGGCGCCTACTTGAGCTCGGGCGGGAGGACCACCGACGCGGTGCCGGTCTTGGTCTTCAGGTAGGTCTCGTACCGGATCCGCTGCTTCGTGGGGAGGCGCGCGATCTGGTGCGGCTCCACCTTGTACTTGAGAACACCGAGCTTGAGGAGCTCGTCGATCTCGCCCACCTCGATGGCCCGGTCGATGAGACCGAGGTCGTCGACCTCGGTCGTGGTACTCGCCGACTTCACCTCGATGGCGTGCCCATTGATCATGTGCAGACCCTTGCCCATCGGGCGGATGGCCTTCTTGACATCCTCCTGCAGCCCGGGGAGCTCGGTCTCGGCCTCTTCCAGCTCCCGGATCACGTCCGGCATCTGCTCGCGGAGCGCCGCCTTGATGGTGATGATGGTGTTCTTCCGGCTCTCGAGGGCGGCGACCGCTCGCTCCAGCAGGTAGAGGCCGTCGGCGGGCTCGTCGTTCTCGCTATTGCTGCGGCTCATCTCTTCTCCAGGAAGGAACGCCCGTAGGCGTTCCGGTGTAGGTTGTCGACCAGGTGCAACCCGTTCTTCAGGTCGCAGATGGTCTGGTAAGTCTTGCCCTTCTTGCTCTTGACCAGCTTCTGGTCTCCCTCGCGCAGGAGGTACGACGGAAGCAGGATGACGAGCATTGGGTAGCGGACGGGCGTACCCGTCACGGGACTGGGGATGCTGATGTCGTAGATCGTGCCGCGCTTGTCCGTGATGGCCACCGCCTTCCCCAGGAGGGCTGTGGCCGCGGTCTTGCCGGCAGCGATGATCAGGAGCGGGTCCACGGCGTAGATGGTTCGGTGCAGCCGGTCGAGGCACTCCTTGACCTCGGCCGTCGTAGGGGTGCGGTTCTCCTCGGGTCGACACAGGACCGCGTTGGTCCAGAAGATGTACCGATCGAGGTAGTCGCGGAGCTTCATGAAGAACAGGGAGTCCTCCTGGATCTGTGAGAGGTTGTTGAGCTCGTCATCTTCCGGCCACGCCTTCCGCAGCATGTCCATGAGGAGCTGCCCCGACTCCCCGAGGAAGGCGGCGCCCTCCTCGTCCTCCAACGCGCCCGGCGCCTCGCCGATCATGACGATCGGCGCCGTGCTGCTCCCGCTCCCGAACACGACCTGGGTCCGGGAATCTTTGAGATACGTGCACCGCTCGCACGCGTCGTACTCGTCCGAGAGGTCCTCGAGGGCCTTCCTGCCGCAGGTCTCGAACGGCATGTCAGCGCCTCGGTCCCATTCCCGGCAGGAGCAGCCCGGTGCTCCCCGTCATGACGCGGTCGATCTCGACCATGCTCCTGCACTGGCTGAGGTCGAGGTAGGCGTCGACGCGGACCACGACCTTCGTGGGCTTCTCGAACGGCCCGATCGGCAGCGGGACCACCGTCATCTCGAGGTCCTCGCCCGCACGTGGCCGGTGCTGGATGACGATCTCGTACGCGTCCTTGAGCGCGACGTAGCCCTCCTCCGCTGCGAGCGGGGTGTGCGCCTCGCGGTCGAGCTTGCCAACGTAGTAGTACCTGTCGGACCGGACTCCGACGAGGCCGGCTACGCCTTCCACGTACGGAGGGCCTTGGAGTGTTTGCTGTCCCATGTGTCTCCTTTGATTTTCCAGCCAGAGGTTCGGCACCATTTCAGGACGGACCGGAGCATTCCGAAGCTCTGCTTGACGCCGCGGTCGGAGAAGATGTCTACGACCGGGTCGAGCTTGCCGCGGAGCGGTCGGAGCACGCGCCCCACCGCCTGCACCCACTCAGTGGGTGCGTAAGAGTCGACCGCGAGCGGGGTGGTCATGACCAGTGCGCTGAGCGCGGGGCGGTTGTAGTTCTCCTTGCCGACGTGCAGGGTCGCGACCACTACGTCGTAATCGTTCAGCTGACGTAGACGCTCCTGTGCGTCCTTCTCGTCGCCGGTGATCCCGCCGCACCGGATACCCTCATCCGTGATCAGTCCGACGAGGGTGAAGACGTGGGCCTTCGAGTGGCTCAGGACGTACACCTTGTGCCCTTCACGAGTTCTTCTGACCACGACGTCCACGATCTTGCGGTTCCGCTGGTCGTCCGCCGCCAGCTTCCCGCGCAGCTTCGAGACGTTCGGCATGCCCTTCACGTCGCAGATGTCCGGGTCGTCCTCGGCTATCACCGTATCCGTCTCGTGCAGCCAGACCGTTGGCACGAGCGAGTCATCGGACGGGTCGTCGTAGAGCACCGGGCCTATGTGGTAGAGCACGATGCCCTCGCAGCGGTCCCGTCGCTTCAGCGTTGCGGTCAGCCCGAGACGCTGACCGTTCGTCAGGTCGGACCCGCGGGCGAACCACTCTGCGGCCTGGTGGTGCACCTCGTCGTAGATGGTGAGCCCGTAGTACGAGTGGAAGTCGTGCGGGAGCTTGCCGGCCTCCGCGCGCTTCACCAGCGTCTGGATGGTGGAGAACACCACGTCTCGCCGATAATCCAGCCGGTCTCCGAGCACCCAACCGACCTCTCCATCCATGTGGAAGAGCTCGCGAAGCTCGCGCTCCCAGTTCCGCAGGTGCGCCTCCTGGGCAGAGACCACGAGTACGGGCGCGCCGATCTCGCAGGCGTAGCGGAGCCCCAGCACGGTCTTCCCCTTCCCGGTGTCGAGGCGTAGGACGCCGTCCTGGCCATCCGCGGCGGCCTGCTGCAGCGCAGCCCACGCCGGGATCTGGTTAGGTCTGAACGCGAAGGAGTCCCGCACACGCAGGGTGCTGGCGCGGAAGGTCTGGGGCCGGAGATCGACTACCGAGTCGACCCCCAGCCGAGGCAGGTCCACTCGCCGCACGTAGTTGCGCGGTACCTCCAGGTGGTGCGGGTGCCGCCGTACCAGGATCCTGGGCTCCATCCCGGCCTCGATCCCGAAGGTGAGGGCGCGCACGATCGGCGCCTCCGTTACGGCACTCCGCGGCAAGAACAGCGACGCGCCGATGTAGGCCACGTCTGGATCAAGAATGGGCAGGCGGAGCCGCATCGTCAATCTTCCTCCTCCTCGTCCTCGTCGCGGTGCCGAGTGCTGCGCTTCGGCTTCCGTGCCCGTTCCTCGAAGACGTGCTTGAAGGGATCCCGGTAGGGCGCGCGCGGGATCTGGTCCATCGCGAAGATACCCTCGACCATGCCTGCGCGGATCCCTGCCAGGGCCCCGTTGAACATCAACGCCTCGAAGAAACCCAGCGCCTCGTCGTTCCGCTCCACGAAGCTCTCCGGGTCCGGCGTGACTGCGATGCTGTTCCCCGGGCCCTTTCGTCCGGCGGAGCGGCGGTCATCCCTGTCGTCCCGATCGTCTCGCCGACTATCCCGCTCCCGCTTGTCCCGCAGGTTGTTCTTGACGATGACGGCGCACGTCGCCTGCCAGCGGCAGTTGCGGCAGATGCGGTCGTTCTCGTCGTGTTCTCGTTCATCTCCGAAGCAACTGGGCCTGCGGAGCGTGTTTTCTTCATAGCGAGCCACTTAGTGCCCTCCTGGTTCGACTCTCTTATGCCGGGGTATGTTACGGTCTGCACATCGACCCCTTCCGTCGAGGTAGAGATGCGTGTTCTCGATGTTGCCGACGACTTCGGCGCCTTCCTCAAGGCGGCCATGCCGGTCATGCAGATGGGGCTGGTCAAGACCGCCGCCTGGCGTGAGCCCAGCGCGCTCCGACCTCGGGACGGTGCGCTCATCCTCATCGACACCGACGGCAAGGAGTACGTGAAGTACGCGTGCTTCGATCCCGGGAATACGGCGGTCTCCATGCTCTACCTCGAGCACGCGCGACCGCACCTCAACCCGGCCGCCATCAAGGTCGCGGCCACCACCCTCGCCGCGGCCGCGCAGGACTGGGGGCTCCCCGTACCCTCCGAGATCGCGAAGATGGCCAGCATTGAGCTGAGCCCGGAGGACCAGCGCCACGTCGTCGATGCACGGCGCGTGCATTACCACCCGCCGAAGGTGGCGGCCGCTCCGCGGAAGTCGGAGGGGCCGTTCGCGAAGCTCGCTGGCGCGAAGCTGCAGTGGGCCGACATGGACCCGTTCGCGCGGCGCGAGGTTGCGTTGGAGCTCACCAAGGCGGCGTCGGCCGTCCCGCTCTCGATCCCGGACCACTTCTACCGGTACGCCGGTGAGCGTCTCAGCGGGAAGTTCGCGTCCTACATGCGCGAGCGGCTCGACTATGTGAGCGACCCCGAGGTGGCCGAGGGGTACCAGACCTTGGCCAAGATCGCCGAGGCATGCACGCCCGACTCCGTCGTGCAGTCGCTGTACGCGCTCGACGAGCTCGCAGGGCTGCGCTGGGGCGGCGGAGACCGCTACGGCGAGAAGCTGGCTGACCCCGTGCGGTGCGTCTACGACTGCAACAAGATCGCCAGCTTCTCGTGGAACCACGGGGCCGAGGCCACCAACGAGAACGAGCTCTACGACATGGTTCACGACCCGCGCCGCCTGATGCGGCTCAAGGGCACCTTCACGGACGAGCTGTGTGCCCGCATCGAGAAGGACCCGGTCGGTACGTTCAAGGCCATGCCCCACGAGCAGAAGGTGATCCTGTCGCGCATGGCTCGCGAGGTGTAGGCATGCCGACGCTCGAGGCCCTACTTGGAGATCGAACTACATCTCCGCTGGCCCTTATGCGCGGTCTCACTGCGCGTTTCGGGCTTGACTGGCTGACCTGGGAGCCGGACGCCCTCCAGATGACCCTGGAGCGCGAGCTCGGCGTGCAGGTCCTGCCGGCCGTGATGAGCCTGGCCCTGGCCGGGGCCGCCGTCGCGCAGCACGACATGTTCTGGCAGAACTGGGAGCACTTCCACTTCCTGACCCAGGCGCTCAACGGGCAGGTCCCCGACTTCAAGAACCACCAGGAGCTCTCCGTCGGGCAGATGATGCGCGCCGTTCGCGTGGCGGAGCAGATCCGTGAGGACCTCGGAGGCCTGTCGTCGCAGGTCCCCTTCTCGGAGGAGGTCGCGCGGTACGTCGCTACGCAGGCGCTGCAGGCGGGTGTCTGGTACCTGCCTCCGCCCCTCGACTTCGCGACGCGCCATGCGAGCGGACTGCGCTACCGGTGTAAGGACTGCGGCACGGTCTCCGAGGTGCTGGTGGACGACGGCATGTGCGACGTCTGCGTCGACCGCTTCAACACCAGCAGGCTCGGTGCCTGGCGCCCGGATCCAGAACGACTCGCGAAGGGCTGGGGGAGCAACATCGAGTACTTCGAGGCGAACCCCACGGCCCCAGTCGCGAAGCGCCTGAAGGAGTTGACCGAGCACCCGGGACGCACGTTGCAGGAGACGCAGACGGACATCTGCGTGAGCCGGCTCCTCGCCGCGATAGAGTACGCCAACCAGCCTGGTGCAGGTTTCACATGAACGCTGACGTCTACAGGACCTGCTTCGCAGAACTCAGCAAGGCCGCCTCGCTGGGCGGCGCCGCCCGCGCCGTAGGGAACTTCGCCCGCGATGCCGGAGAACTCACACTGCGTGGGTTCACACCTTCCGGAATCCGGGAGGGCTTCCAGGCCGGTAAGCAGCAGCTCCTGCACGGGGACGCATTCTCGCGTATCGGGGTGGGCGTAGCGGTTCCGTTCACGGCATGGGACACGGCGAACACCCTTCGCACCAAGACGGACCCTGTGAGCGGCAAGCCCATCGGAGTGTTCGAGCGCGGTGCAACCGCCCTGGGGAAGGTCACCTCTGGGGTGGCAGGCATGACCGCGTTGAACCATGGAGGTCTTTTTCGCGGGCTCGGGGTCGCGATGGCTGCGGGGCTCGGCACGGACATGATTACGCGGCACGCGGGACGGTTCCTTGATCGGAAGTTGATGCCGACGGCGCCGCAGGGCGGCGCCGCGATCGGGCGCATGAGCAGTATGTACACCGCGCGCCCGACCGGGCGCATGGGCAGTATGTACGCCGCGCACCCAGCGACTGCCGCTGGCGGTACACCCGTCGCTCGGGGGGCGTGATGAGCATCGGTGTCCTCGGCGGCGACGCCAGCCGCTTCACCCCGCGCCAGGCCACGTCCTACTGGACGAGCCGCGGGTACGGCGTCCGCTACCCGTCTCCGTTCTTCGACGTCGCTCAACAGTTCCTCCCCGAGAACGTCCACCAGCTGCACACCTGGTGTCGGTACTACTTCCTCACGAACCCGGTGATCAACGTCGCCTGCCAGAAGATGGCGGAGTACCCGGTGACGCCGCTGGTCTGGGAGACAGACGACGACCAGCTCGGGAAGCTGTACCTCGACCTCGAGGAGCAGTTGAAGCTGCGGCAGTTCCAGGTCGAGATCGGCCTGGACTACTTCGTCTACGGCAACGCCTTCGCCAGCGTCTTCTTCCAGCTGGAGAAGTACCTCATCTGCAGACACTGCCAGGAGCGGGTGCGTGCCTCGAAGAACCGGAGCCGCTACAAGTGGCGCGGGGGCCGGTTCTACCTGCACTGCCCGAAGTGCGCTGTCGAGGATTACGCCGACCAGGCCGACAACTACCCGCGCAACGCGCGAGGGGCCCGCCTCGTCCGCTGGAACCCCGAGAACATCGAGATCAAGTACAACGAGATCACCGGCAACAGCCGGTACTACTTCCGCCTGCCGAGGAGCGTCGTCAACGATGTCCGGCTCGGCGACCCCGAGACGATCGAGACCCTCCCCTACCAGTTCCTCGAGGCGGCGCGCACGAACCGCGCGCTCCTGTTCCACCCCGACAACTTCTTCCACCTGAAGCGCCCCACCATCGCCCAGAAGGACCAGGGCTGGGGGATGCCGCTGATCTTCCCGCTCCTCAAGGACGCCTTCTACATGCAGGTCATGAAGAAGGCCCAGGAGAGTCTGCTTCTCGAACACGTCGTTCCCCTGCGCATCATCTTCCCCGGGCCCACCACCGGCGGCAACGATGGACCCTTCGGCGCGTACAACCTCGTCAACTGGAAGCAGAAGGTCGAGGTCGAGATGGCGATGTGGAAGCGGGACCATAACTACATCCCGATCCTCCCGATGAACATCGGGTACCAGCAGATCGGCGGGCAGGCGAAGGCGCTCATCCTGCACCAGGAGTTCCGCATTCACGCCGAGGCGATGCTGGCGGGCGCAGGCATCCCCGTAGAGTTCGTCTACGGCGGCTTGCAGTGGTCGAGCTCCAATACCTCGCTGCGCGCTCTCGAAAACACCTTCCTGGGCTACAACAAGGAGCGGTACAACCTCACGCGCTTTGTCATCGACAAAGTCGCCTCCCACATGGGGTGGCCGCGCATCCCCTTCCGCTTCGAGAAGTTCCGCATGGCGGACGACCTGCAGCGGGCGATGTTCTACTTCCAGCTCAACCAGGCGAGCAAGGTCTCCGACCAGCGTCTGCTCGAGGAGATCGGCGAGGACTTCGACACCGAGCAGGCGCGGCTCACCGCCGAGATGCGGAAGCAGGTCACGACCCAGCGCGCCACGCAGCTCGCGTCTGCCGACATCCAGGGCGCCGCAATGCTCCGTACGTCGCGGTACCAGGCCAAGGCGACCGAGATCACGATGAAGGCGCAGGCCTCCACGCAGATGGACATCCAGCAGGAGCAGGCGGCCATGGGGATGGTCCCCGGTGCCGCGCCTGCGGGCGATCCGGCGGCAGCGGCAGCCAGCGGTGCTCCCGCAGCTGGCGATCCAGCAGCAGGTGCGCAGCAGCCCGAGGCAGCCCCCGGAGCAGCGCCAGGTGCACCCGCGGGTGCACCTGGGCAGGACGCCGTGCAGCAGACCCCGGGGGTGCCCGAGGGGGCAACGCTCTACGACGAGAACGCGGCGACCCCCAACGCATCCCGAGGGCCTACCCCGATGGCGGGTCTCGAGTCCACGCTGCAGATGGGACAGGGCGGCTTCGACATGCGCTACGTCGCCCAGCGTGTCGCTGCCTACATGAACACGCTGAAGCAGCAGCCCGGCGGCGAGCAGCTGATGTACCAGGAGCTCAATAAGCTGCAGATGGAGAGCCCGCAGCTCTACCAGATGGTCATCCAGCTGCTGAACAGCAGCGGCTCGGCGCGGAACCCGTTAGACCCGCTCAAGTCCCCCATCACGCCACGGTCCGGTGCGCAGGTCGACGCAAGCCGGGCAGTGGGAGGTTAAATGTTCAAGACTGCCTCTGCTGTCTACGATACTTACGCTCTTGCCTACGAGAAGCTGGCTTATGGAAACGAGGAGCACGCGCAGCTCGCAGACATCGCGGCGAAGTCAGTGGGTAGCGGCGCTCCGTCGCCAGCGGTCGCGTCTACGATCCAGCGCGGCGCCCTGAAGGTGGATAGCGGCATTCGTCATCCGTGGCTGCCACATACGGATCCCTTGCACTCCTTTCCCGGGTCGCAGACGCGATCGATGGTCGGCAAGAATGTCGCGCAGAAACAGGACTTGGCAGTGCACGATATCGCCAAGTCCATCGCCACCAAGGGAAGTCCCCTTTCCGGTGCGCGCGCACACCGCGGTTTGATGAACCTTGGAGAGGGGCACCACCAGCTGATGGACATCGGGGCACACATGGAACGTCCCGAGCGGGAGGGCCAGGTGACACGCCTGCGCGGTGTCATGAAGGGGAAGGAGCACGGATACGGGGGCGGACTTATTTCCGGGCGGGAGCACCATCTCTCCGGGATGAAGCTGAAAAGGGACGGACTGCACGCGGATCTCGATCGGCTGCGCCCCGAGTCCTCCGCGGTCGATCGCGCGGCCCTTGCGCGTTCGGAGCGCTTCGGTTCTTCGACTGCTAAGAAAGTGCAGGCCCGCCTGGTTTCGCACCACGGCATGTCACCACAGGCAGCGGCGGCGAACGCCGAGCATTTCTTCCAGCACATGCAGGCCCCGAGCCTCCCCAGCCGAATCGCTGGGGAGGCATCAAGGACATCCCGCTATCTTAGGGGAGAGGCCTCCCGCGCAGGTGGCGCGCTGCGCGCCGCGCTGCGCAGCCTCTACTGATGAGGCGGCGGTCCCTCCTGATGAGGCGGCGGTCCCTCCTGATGAGGCGGCGGTCCCTCCTGATGAGGCGGCGGTCCCTCCTGATGAGGCGGCCGCCTCATAGCTCTCAAAACTGTTCTTATGGTCGAGATGGGTCCGGTCGTGAAGAACCACATCCACGTCATCAGGCTGTCCACCATTTCTACCTCCTGATTATCTTATAGCCGTGTTACGCCAGATATTGCTGCGGAGGTCGGACTCGCTCCCCTACCTGGGGGTGGCGAGCATCAAGACCGAGCTCTGGAAGCCACAGGCCACGCAGGCCCCGTCAGTCCAGTACGGCTCGATGTAGAACCCGTCCGTGCACGAGGAGCACACCCACGCGTAGTCGGGCGATCGCTCCTCCAGATCTGCCAACAGCACGGGGCACCTGCCGCAGTTCACGTCCCCACACATCCCGCCGCGGTTGTACCGCCCCGGCGGCAGCCGCCGGCGCAGGTACTGCGTTGCGTGCTTCAGCTTCGGGCAGAAGACCAGCGTCTCTTCACCTGCCTCACCAGGCAGTGTTGGATCTACCCGTAGTGCTGTCGGCGCCCGGCGTACTCGCGGACTCAGCTGATCGCGTAGTTCTCGCAGGGGTGACGCCTTGCGGCGCTCAGGCATACCTACTCCGTCTCTTCCTTCCAATCCGCGGCAACAGCCCGGCCCCGTACTCCGCGAGGCCGGTGGCCACCCCGCTGATGAAGGCGAACAGGAGCATCCACTCGAGCGTGCTCATCTACGACATCCTCCTGGGCCATCGGCCCCGATACCATCTGGTGTACCAAACTCGCGAACTCTGACAGGGTGGACCGGTGCGCCCCCGCCGTCTTGTCATGCAGCGCGCGCTTCCGGGGCGTGGTAGAACTTTGAGTCACAGGCTACCTCCGTCATGGCTCTTATGGCCAGTAGTGGAGCGCTCTTCACAGATGCCGAACCTTAACCCAGAAGCCGCTTTCGAGAGTCTCAAGGAGCGCGCCGCCGAGGCGATCCGCGCGCAGTTCCCGTTCGAGGGGGCGCGGCGGCGGCTGGAGCTGGCTGAGATCGTCTTCGACGACCGCGCGGCCATCTCCTCCGACATCCATCACGTCGACAACCTTGAGGAGCAGTTCCGCGCGCGGACGACCGGTATGACCTGGGGCGTGCCGGTCCGGGCACGACTGCGTCTCGTTGACAAGACGAGCGGTGCCCTCGTGGAGGAGAAGCTCGTCACGCTCGCACGCCTCCCGAAGATGACGCGCCGGTACTCCTACATCATCGAGGGGCAGGAGCGACAGCACGACAGCGTCTTCCGCTCGAAGCCCCGCCCCTACCACCGCATTGCGGGCAACGGCGACCTCCAGGGGCGCTGGAACCTGGCGCGCGGCCGCGGGTTCGACATCGGCTACGAACCCAAGGCCGGCAAGATGACATTCTCGGTGGGGACCTCGAACCTGCCGCTCTACTCCGTGCTTCGCACACTCGGTGTCACGGATGCGGAGATCGAGCACGCCTGGGGGAACGCCGTCTACGCCGCCAACACGAAGGCGGTCCACCTCGACAAGGACGTGGACAAGCTCTTCGCAGCGCTCGGGCTGCGCCTCGAGGACCGGTCGCACGGGACGCCGCAGGCGCGTGCCCAGCGCGTCCGCGAGTACTTCGACAGGGAGACCGAGGTCTGGCCAGACGCGATGAAGTCGGCGTTCGGCAGGGAGTCCTCCAACGTCAACGGCGAGAACCTCCTCGCATCCTCGCGCCGGCTCCTGGACATCCAGAAGGGACGCACGAAGGAAGACCCGCCGCCGTCCGAGCTCCCCGATGATCGACAGGCGCTGTCGGCCAAGTACCTGACCACGACCGAGGACTTCGTCGTGGAGGCCATCCGCCATCACGAGACGCTGCTGCGGCGCCAGGTGCGCGACCGGATCGACAAGCCCGAGTACGGCATCGACCAGATCATGTCGCCGAACACCTACAACAAGGTCGTCCTGGCACCGTTCGCCCACGCGCAGCGGCCCGACCAGACCAACCCGCTCCAGTTCCTCTCGGGGCACATGCGGACGACGATCCGCGGCAAGGACTTTGGCGGCGTCGGCAGTGACAAGATCAACCTCGACCCCGACAAGGAACTGAACCCCACGCACCTTGGGTTCATCGATCCGATCCAGACCCCAGAGGGAGAGGACACCGGGATCGCGCTGAACCTGCCCCTGGGGATCCACATGTCGCGTGCCGACGTGCGCGAGGGCTCGAAGAGCAAGACGTCTTCCGGCCAGGACCTACGCACAAAGGTCTTCGACACGAAGACGGGGAAGATGATCTTGGCCTCGCCGGCGGACCTCGAGCACGCCATCGTGGCCTACCCGGACCAGGTGCGCTGGGTGCGGGGCATGCCCGAGCCGGTGTCGAACGAGGTCGTCTGCTACGACGAGGAGCGTCGCACGTCGAAGCGTCCCTGGGCGAAGGTCCGGTACGTGCTCCCGTCGTCGAAGGCCCTGCTCTCCTTCAGTGCGAACCTCATCCCGTTCCTCCAGAACGACAACGGCAACCGCGCCATGATGGCTGCCAAGCAGCAGGAGCAGGCGCTCGCACTGGTGCACCGGGAAGCTCCGCTCGTGCAGGTGAAGACGGACGGCGCCCAGACCTTCGAGCAGGTTGTGGGCTCCTTCGTCTCGCACACGTCGCCCGTGGCCGGCGTGGTCAGGAAGGTGGAGCCGGGCGCCATCCATGTCCAGACGCCCACGGGCTCCGTGGCGGTCCCGGTCTACAACCACTTCCCGCTGAACGGGGGGAAGAACTCGCTCCACGCTGCACCGCTCGTGAAGGCGGGCGACACCGTACAGAAGGGCACGCTGCTCGCGGACACGAACTACACGAAGGGCGGCGCGCTCGCGATGGGGGCCAATCTGCGGGTGGCCTACATCCCGTGGAAGGGTCTGACCTTCGAGGACGGGATCGTCGTGTCCGAGTCCGCCGCGCAGAAGATGGCGTCGGACCACCTGCACGTCTCGGAGATCACGGTCTACGCGAGCATGCTCGGCGGCACCGGCGGGTCGAAGGCGCGCTGGGCGGACTACGCGACCCCTGCCGCGGCTTCGCCGGAGCACCTGGCCAAGCTCGACGACCGCGGGATCGTGAAGGAGGGGACGCCTGTACACACCGGCGACATCCTCGTGGCCGTCCTCAGCCCGAAGCAGATGAGCGAGGACGACAAGATCGCTGCGCGCATCCACAAGTCCCTCGCGAAGCCCTACAAGGACGTGTCGCTCCTGTGGGACCACCCGTACTCCGGGACCGTAGTCAAGATCATCGTCAACGAGACTCTGAACCGGCGCCAGATCGCGGTCCACGTGAAGACGTCCAAGCCGCTCGAGATCGGTGACAAGATGGCGGGGCGGCACGGCAACAAGGGCATCATCAGCCGCATCGTCCCCGACTCCCAGATGCCCCACACGAAGGACGGGCAGCACGTCGAGGTCCTCCTGAACCCCGCGGGCGTGCCCAGCCGTATGAACGTGGGGCAGGTGCTCGAGACGGCCGCGTCGAAGATCGCGGACAAGACCGGCAAGCCCTACGTCGTGGAGAACTTCGTGCCCGGCGTCGACTACGCCGCGCAGGTCAAGCGGGATCTGGCACGGTACGGGCTCTCCGATACGGAAGAGCTCATCGACCCGGAGACCGGACGCTCGGTCGGGCAGGTGATGGTCGGCAAGCAGTACATGATGCAGCTGCATCACCAGGTCGAGAAGAAGATGACCGGTCGGTCCTTCGCGACCGGCTACACGCACTCCGGGGAGGCCCCGAAGGGCTCCGGCGTCCCTGGCGGCGGGCAGAAGATGGACATGCTCACGACGTACGCGATGCTCGCGCACGGTGCGAACCAGAACCTCCGGGAGGCCTACACCTTCAAGAGCGACGGGGACCAGCACGCCGCCTGGGCCGCCGTGATCTCCGGGAGTCCGCTCCCGCCGCCGCAGCCCTCGCGTGGGATGACCAACTTCCAGCACTACCTACGCGCCATGGGGGTGAACACCGAGAAGCGTGGCGACGAGTACGTCATGATGCCGATGACGGACGCGCACCTGCTGGGCGACACGAAGCGCGGCATCCACGGCATCTCGAACGGAGAGATCCGGCTCCCGGAGAAGCAGACCGTCGCTCGCGGGGCGCGGACCGTCGAAGAGTCGGGCGGCCTGTTCGACCCGCGCGTCACGGGCGGCCTCCAGGGCAAGTTCTGGAGCCACGTGACGCTCGCCGAGCGCATGCCGAACCCCATCTTCGAGGGGGCCATCCAGAACCTGACGGGCCTGACGAAGAAGGAATACGACATGCTCACCAGCGAGAAGGGGCTGGTCGGCGGGAAGTCAGGGTTCCACATCATCAACGCGCGGCTGTCCGCCATCGACGTGGACAAGGAACTGAAGGCGGAGCAGGCGAAGCTGGCCACGGCGAGCAGGACCGATCTGAACCGCGGGCTCAAGAAGATCCGGTACCTCGAGGCCCTCAAGGCGCACGACATGTCGCCCCTCGAGGCCTACACGAACCAGCACCTGCCCGTGCTGCCGCCCGCGGTGCGTCGCGTGTCCATCGGGCTCGACGGCAAGCAAGTGACCGACGACCGGAATCCCTTGTACCTGAACGTCGGGTACAACAACGGCATCCTCAAGAACCTCGACAAGTCGTCGACGCACGCCGGGGCCCAGAAGGCACGCGCTGAGCTCTACAACAGCATCAGGGCGCTCCGTGTCGAGGGCATGACCTCTCCCGCAGGCACCGGCAAGCCGCGGCACATGCAGGGGCTCATGGAGCTCCTCTCCGGGAAGACGGAGGATCGCGGGGCTCCGAAGGAGAGCTTCTTCCAGGAGGGTGTGCTTGCGCGGCGCCAGGATCTCTCCGGACGCTCGACGATCGTCCCTGAGCCGACGCTTGGGCTCGACGAGGTCGGAGTCCCGCGCCCGATCCTTATGGAGATGTACAAGCCCTTCGTGATCCGCGAGCTCGTGCGGGGCGGGAAGACGCACATCGACGCGCTCAAGTGGGCCACCGAGAAGCGGGACCACCCTCAGGTCCTCGCGGCACTCGAGCGCGCCGTCGCGGACCACCCGGTGTTCCTCAAGCGCGACCCCGGCCTGCACAAGTTCAGCATCATGGCGTTCAACCCGAAGATCGTGGACGGCAGCGCCATCAAGATCCACCCACTGGTGACCAAGGGCTTCAACGCGGACTTCGACGGCGACACGATGGCCCTCTACGTGCCCGTCTCTCCGCAGGCGGTCGACGAGGCCCGGAAGGTCCTCCCTTCCAAGAACCTGTTCTCGCCCACTACCTATGGACTCATGACGGTGCCCGATCAGGACTCCCTGCTTGGGCTCTTCCAGTCTACCAAGTGGGGCGAAGAGGCGAAGACCCCCGCCGGTCTCACGGCCGAGCGGGCCGTCCAGATGATGCACGACGGGAAGCTGAAGCCGTCGGACGTGATCACGGTCGATGGGAAGAAGACGACTCCCGGTCGACTGGCCTTGGCCGCGCACCTTCCCGGCGAGATGGCGAAGCATGAGCAGCTCCTGCACGACCCCGCGTTCCGCCTCGACTCGGGGCGGCTGAAGGCGCTACTCACGCGCGTTGGCAAGGAGCACGAGCAGGCCTTCCCGCACGTCGTCGATGCGTGGAAGGACCTGGGCAACACCATGTCGTTCAAGAACGGGAGCTCCTTCTCGATCGACGACTTCCACGACGGCGCGGCGTTCCGCGACCAGGTCCTGAAGAAGTACCGGGAGCAGGAGAAGAAGCTGCACGCCACGCCGATGTCGAGCCGGAAGCGTGACCAGGAGATCGTCAAGCTCTACCAGGACGCACAGGCCGAGCTGAAGCAGCTCGGGGTGGTCCGCTACAACCAGGGTGACAACCGCGTGTGGGAGTGGGCGCAGGCCGGTGCGCGCGGCAACTGGGGGCAGTTCTCGCAGCTGACCGTCGCCCCCATCCTCGTCGACGACCTGATGAAGCGTCCCGTGCCGGTCCCCATCACCAAGTCCTTCGGTGAGGGACTGTCTGTCTCCGAGTACTGGGCGTCGATGCACGGTGCTCGCAAGGGCACCATCGACCGCGCGCAGGGCACCAAGGAGCCTGGTGCCGTGACGAAGGACATCGTGAACACCACGATGGGCATCCAGATCACGGGCGAAGATTGCGGGGCCACGGCCGGCAAGACGGTCAGCGTGGGCGCAGTGGACCTGGTCGACCGCTTCCTCGCCACCGACGTCAAGCTCCCGGACGGCCATGCCATCCCCGCGGGCACTCTCGTGACGCCGGCGCTGGTCTCTCAGCTGCGGAACGCTGGTGTGCAGGAGGTAGTGGCGCGCTCCCCGCTGTTCTGCCGGATGCCGCGCGGCATCTGTGCGAAGTGCTATGGGCACTCGGAGCGCGGGGCCCTGCACGCCGTCGGGACGAACATCGGGGTCATCGCAGGCCAGGCGCTCGGTGAGCCGATCACCCAGCTCACGATGAAGACCTTCCACACGGGAGGCGTCTCGGGGGCAAAGACCGCTGTCGACTCCTTCAAGCGCGTGAAGCAGCTGTTCATGCTGCCGGACAAGCTCCCGGACCGCGCCACCCTGGCCACGGTCGGAGGCGTGGTCGAGAAGATCTCCACGGACGCCCTCGGCGGATTCACCGTGGTCATTGAAGGCAAGCCCCACCGCGTGGTGACCGGGCACCTGCTCGAGCATGTGAAGGTCGGCGCTCGCGTCCATCGCGGCGATGCGCTCTCCACGGGCCCCACGGATCCACACGAGCTGCTGCACCACACGAAGAGCATCGGGCGCGTCCGGAACTACATCACGGACGAGGTGGCCACAGCCTACCAGGGGATGGTGCGGCAGCGGAACATCGAGACCGTCGTGCGGGGGATGACGAACCTCGCCGAGATCCACGATGCCCCGCACGCCAGCCCGTTCCGTCGCGGCGAGGTCGTGCCGCTGTCTGCCGTCGAGGCGCACAACGCGGAGGCCGAAGCCGAAGGGCACGAGACGGTCTCGCACGCACCGGTGCTCCGCGCCATGACCCAGGTCCCGCTCAGCGGCACCGAGGACTGGATGGCGCGCCTCAACTACCAGCGCCTGAAGGACACCTACACCGAGGGTGCCGCCCAGGGCTGGAAGTCCAACATCCACGAGCACCCGATCCCGGGGCTCGCGCACGGAGCGGAGTTCGGAACACGCCCGCCGCGTGCTATCTCTGCACCCTCACCCGCCGCTGGAGTACGTCGATGAACAAGGTCGCCCACGTCTACGAGATCTACAAGGAAGCGGGTTTCGACAAGGAGGCCATCAGCTTCGCGCCCGTCGGCGAGGCCGTCACCAGCGGTGCAAAGTGGGTGGGACACCAGGTTGGGCGCCTCGGCGGTGCGATGCAGCGCACGGCGTACCAGGCGAGCCAGGGGGTTCCTACGCGGGGCACGACGTGGCTCCACGAAGCGGGCCAGGGCGTGCGCAACCTCGGCAGGGGCATCGCGGCGAACCCCGGCACGGCCGCGGGCGTCGCGGGGCTCGCTGGCGCCGGCATGATCGGTGCCGGAGGCGCGGGCGTCCTCGCCGGCCGCATGACCGCACCGCGGCGCCAGCAGTAGGCCTGCATGACCACCGCGAGGCGGGCACACCGCGGGAGCTCCAGCAGCGGACCTCCCAGCGGCGCGATCATCCTGGCGGGGAAGATCATCGACGTCGATCCCCTCCGCTGGACGTGCATCGTCCGCACGGAGGGGACAGACGTCTCCAAGGTCCTGTACGACGTCCCGCTCGGCGGTAGCTACCTGCACCTGCTGAACGGGGAGGGCATGTATGTCATGCCCGACATCGGCGCGCTGGTGCAGGTCTGCGAACCGAGCGAGGGGGACTCGCCACCCTTCATCGTCGCGTACCGCCCCTATCCGAGCCGCTCCGTCGCCACCTCGAGCGACGAGAACAAGCCGTCGGCGACGAACAACCGCCCGCGCATGGGCCCCGGCGACATGGCCATCTTCGGCCGAGACCGGAACGGCCTGTTCGTTCGGCGTGGCCAGGTGACGGAGATCTTCGGCGGCCCTCTCGCGCGCACGCTTTACCTCGGACGCACGAGCACGATCCACTCGATCTGCCAGGTGGCGAAGCTCGACGTGTTCGGCGGGTCTGCCCGCTGGGAGGTCGACCGCCCGGAGTCGGACCCGGACGGTCACCAGGCGACGCGACTCGACCTGAAGATGAAGGAGTACGCGGACGACCGGGCCTACGCAGCGCGTCTGCAGGTGGGTGGGTCCCTCGACGCCACGACTGAGGGTGCGGTTGATGGAGAGGCCGGCGAGAGCGGCGCACCTCCGGACAGCGTCGAGCTCGCGGGCCCGGTTGTCCGCCTCCGCGTCTACGAGGACGGGGACGTCGAGGAGGCGGACCTCACAGCAGCCTCGTCCCTCGCGATCAACAAGGGTGGAGAGATCGAGCTCACCACGAAGGGCAAGACCGTCATCAAAATCCTCGGGAGCAGCACCGTCACGCTGACGGTCAACACCGATGGTACGGTCACTCTGGACGCGGACACCTCCGTCACCACCACGGCAGCGGGGCTGGCAGTCACGCACACCGGAGACAAGGTGAAGGTGGGGAACGGGACCGCGCGCGCTCTCTTCGACCTGAGTTTCAGCGCCGACGCAGCGGCTGCCTGGACCGAGGTCTCCGCGCTGGCGAAGGCGCTCGGCCTGCCCTCCACGAATATCGACAAGCACGCTGCCTCCCTCGGCGCGCAGGCCTACACCGCGCAAAAGCTGGAGACGGACTGATGGCGGTCAGCGAGAACTCCCTGCGCAAGGCGCTGATCGCGGCGATGGAGCAGTACACTCCGGGCTTCGCCGAGTGGAGCGCGGAGGAGAAGCGCCGGTACAGGACCGGCTATGCGCAGGCGCTCGCCACGTGGCTCTTCGACGCGATCAAGGAGGCGCAGGTCCCCGTGACCGCGGCCCCCGTGACCAGCGTGTTCAGCCGCTCAGGCGACGTTTCCGCGCAGTCAGAAGACTACGCCGAGTTCTACCAGCCCCTCGGGGAACCACAAGTTATCTACTACGCGAGCCTGGAGTGGAAGTCTGCGGACCTGTCGGCGCAGTGCGACGGAGCGACAATCACCTTCGACCTGCCCGAGACCCCGGCCGCCGCGACCACGGTGCGCCTGTACTGGAACGGACAGCGGCTGATCCCCGGGCGAGACTTCACCGTCGCCGGGGCGCTGGTCACGCTGGACGCATTTTCGTTCATCCCCGGCGCGGGGCAGGCACTGGAAGCCGAGTACGGGATCACCGGACCGAACGCGGTGCTGAAGTCGTCCGACCTGTCCGAGCAGTGCGACGGGGAGACGCAGGTCTTCGTGCTACCCGAGCCCGCTGTCACCGGTTCCATGCGCGTCTACCGGAACGGTCAGCGGCTCCTAACCGGCGTTGACTTCGCGGAGGCAAGCGCATCGACATTTGAGCTACTGGAGGGCTTGACCCCTTCCGCCCTGGAGAGCATCGAGGTAGAATACATCGTCGCCGTGACGTAGGAGTCGGAAGCGGCACGCTCGCTTTTACCCCTCACGCTCGGAGCCTACCGTGCCTCTCCAGTTTGTCACCGACCAGTACACCGACAGCAGCGTCACCACCAGCAAACTCGCCGACGCCTCCATCACGGGCGCCAAGCTCGCCGCCGACGCGAAGGCCAGCGCACTCCAGTCGAAGCTGGTGGGCCGCTGGGTCCAGGTCGCGGAGCAGGCGAGCCCTTCCGCAAGCACGATGAACGTCAAGACCCTGCTGGGCTTCGACAGCGCCGCGGGCGTGGACCCCGAGGGTGTCGCCAAGGGCAAGGATGCTCTCCTGGAAGCGGCGAACGGCAACGAGTTCAACACCACGACCGGCAAGGTCGGTGCGAACGCTCGCGCCCGCAGCAGCAAGGTGCCCATCATGGACGCGAGCGGCGATGCCATCGTGGACAGCGTCGGTCGCGAGGTCTGGGGCGTGATCTCCTGTTCCGCCCGCACCACGGCGGGCAGCTACACCCTCCGCTTCTTCAGCGGCGAGTTCGGCAGCGGGACCGAGATCGCCTACACGATGGCATCGCCGTTCGTCTTCGCCTACGCGCAGATTTTCGACCTGAACGACATGCCGGTCTGGGATGACGCGACCGTCGCCATGGTTGACAAGTCGGCCGCGCAGCTCGCCGCCGGGCAGATCGTCACCAGCCTCCTGGCCGCCGACGCCGTCACCAGCGCCAAGCTCTCGTCCTCCGCTGCCGATGACTCCGCCCGCGCCGTGTCCACGAACCACGTCAAGGACTCCGCGATCTCGTCCACGAAGATCGCGAACGGCGCGGTCGTGGCCGGGAAGTACGCGGCGGGTAGCATCGCCAACGCCGACATGGCCGACTCTGCCGTGAGCGGCGCGAAGATCGCCAACGGCGGCGTCAGCGCCGGGAAGTACGCTGCGGGCAGCATTGCCACGGCTGACATCGCGGATGACGCGGTGGACGCGGGCAAGCTGAAGGACAGCGTGGCTACCGATGCCGACCGCGCCGTGACCACGAACCACATTCGCAACCTCGCGATCACGAACGATAAGATCGCCTCGAGCACCATCGGCGCGGGTAAGTTCGCGGCTGGTGCCATCACGACCGGCGACCTCGCCAACGACGCCGTGACCCTCGCCAAGATCGGTGCCCGCGCGAAGGCCGAGTCGCTGGACGGCGGCAACGCCACGAAGCACGCGCTGGTGAACGTGGTCCCCGCCGCACACTACCCGGGTATCCATGCCTTCCGCAACGGGCAGCGTGCCAGGTTCGTCACGGGCGTCCCGGCCAGCATCGACGAGTACCGCGTGATCGAGGAGGGCGGCGCCACGAAGATCGAGTGGGGCGCGTCTATCCCCGCCGGGCAGACCGTCCAGATCGACTACATGGTATAGCGCGTGGTCGCCGTCCGTCTGCGTGCTCCGGATGGCACCGAGAGTGTCCAGCTCGCGGAGAGCATCGGACCCTGTCCGTTGCTCTCCGACAACGTGCTACTGCGCGGCATCCAGGGGGTCGTCGAGGAAGCCTTCCCCCGGCTTGTCGTGCGCGATTGGAGCATCCGCCGGTCGGTCGTTGTCTCCTACAGCGTGGGCGACATGCTGCCCCTGCGCATGAGCGTCCCCGGCGGCTGGGAGCCCGGCGGCCCAGAGGCCCCGGGATTGTCGCCCGGCGTGGAGACCTCCACGCCGGGCGCCCCCGTGGGCATGAATACGCCCGTGCAGGGAGGCACGGGTGAGAAAGGCAGACGCCGAGAACGTCGCTGACGCGCGTAGGATCGTGAGCAACTGACAGTACGGGCGCGAGTGCCCGGCGTGGTCCCGTCGTGGGTCGCGACGCTCGCGGATCACATCTCGTCGGGTAGGATGGGCGTGGAGACTGCTTTGACCCGCATCGCTGGGGCGAACCGTTTTTCTGGCTCTGCGCGCCTGTCCAGGAGTAGTCCCGTGCTGATCGTCGCCTTCCTTGCTTGCGCCCAGCGTTATGCCGTTCGCGACGCGACCACCTACGCGACCGAGATCGCGGCACTGCGGGCGCTATAGTGGGCCGCCTGACCCTGACCCTGAAGACCGGGGAGGCGATCCTGTTGACGGGCCCCGACGGTCGCCTCGTGGAGGTCTTTGTCGCGAGGGCCGACTCGGGGCGGGTCTCGCTCGCCGTGACCGCGCTCGACGACGTGAAGATCCAGCGCCGACCCGCGCCCCAGACCGAGCCCGGGAAAGGATAGGCGACCTGCCATTGCCGCCCGGCGATCACCTTCCCTGAAAAAGTGAACCAGCTCGGGGAGGTCGGCTACTACTCCAGGGTGAGCACGGAGGCTCATATGGAACTTGAACGCGATGGCATCGAACTGTGCGCTGACTGCATGATCGCCGCCGTGAACGGCGACTTCCCCGTTGTCGCCGGGGAAGTCGCCGAGGGCACTGCGGGGCTCCAGCTCCTGGTACGATGGGCGGGCGGGTGAAGGAGATCGTCCAGAACGCCGCCCTCGTCCCCGCCCTGGTGTGAGCCAGAACTGCCCCCTCCTGTTATCCTGCTGCTTGCTACGCGAGGTCCCTCGATGCATGAACCCCTTCTGATCCAGCTCAAGACCTCCGACGACCTCTTCGCCACGAAGGTCGCGTCGGCGATCTCGCGTATGCCGGACGACGAGAAGAAGTGGCCCGCGCACATCTTCTCCGAGCTGCAGAAGGAGAACCCCTTCCTCACGCGGTACGACATCGAGATCGTCCTCGACCGGATGGACCCCGAGGCCGGCGGCGCGCTGGGCTACGCGCAGGTCCAGAACCGCACGATGTCGCGCCCCCAGGACAACCTCCCGAACGCGGGCAACGTCCTCCGCATCCCCATCGTCGTGGAGAACCGCCGCCTTCAGAAGTTCTACATCTTCGAGGCGGGCGGCCAGGTCTACCCGCTGACCGAGGAGCGCATCCAGCAGGCCATGCTGAACCCGGCGATCTTCGACACCGACGCCACCAGCATGCCGAGCTCGCCCGGGCTGCTGGACTCGCTCTACCCGCCCTACCAGCAGCGCAACGGCTTCGGCCGCGTCACCGAGCCGGCGATGGGCCTCAACAAGATCAGCGCGGCGCCCATCCCGCTGGCTGGTGCCGCCACCAAGGTCGGGGGGCCGGCACTTGTAGGTACGCCGAGACTCGTAGGCTCCATGACGCGCGAGGAGCTGCTGGCCGAGAAGGAGCGTGTCGAGCAGCAGCTCGCGAGCCGCACGGCGACGCTTCCGGGGGCTGCGGGAGGCGCCTTGGGGATGGGCATCGCCTCTCACTTCGGTCCGCGTCTTGGCGCGGCAGACCTTCCGATCGCTCTCGGCTCGATGGCACTGGGTGCGGCCGCGGGACACTATGGGTTCAGGTCAGGCTTGAAGTCTCGACTGGGGCGGATCGAGGAGCGTCTTCGAGAAGCTGGGCCGGAGAAGGCCGCCGAGCACACCCCGACCCCCGTGCCGGACGCCGTCGCATCCTCACTGGCCCCCGTACTCTCGACGCTCTTCGCGCTCCACCAGCTCTACTACTTCGCCCACTGGACCAGCCAGGGCGAGGCGTCGTACTCAGACCACCAGCTCTTCACGCGCCTGTACGAGGGTGTGCGGGAGGAGTTCGACAGCGTGGCGGAGCGCATCGTCGGGCACGGTGGCAACCAGAGCCTGGACCCCGGCACGATCTTCGCCGAGGCCTCCGCCCGCTCCCAGCAGTGGATGCAGGGCGCGGGCAGCATCTTCGAGGCGGCGCTCATCGCTGAGGGAGAGCTCCAGGCAACCCTGTTCGAGGCCTACAGCTCCCTCGACCAGGGCGGCGGGCTCTCCCTTGGGATCGACGACCTGCTGATGGGCATCGCGAGCACGCACGAGACGAACCAGTACCTACTCAAGCAGCGCGATCCGTCCGCGGCGGCCCCGCCTGCCGCCACGCAGGAACAACCAGTTCCCCAGATCGCCGATGCGATGCAGCCCGCACCGACCGCTCCGGACCCACAGACGGTCCCGGCAGCGCAGCCCATGCCGATGTCACCGGCGATGCCCGCTGGCGAGAAGGGCGCCGCGGTCTTCGGAGCCAGCCACCCCGGACGTGACTACCTCGCCTCTGCCGCAGTCAGCCAAGGTGATCGGGAGAAGGCGGTCATCGACTACGGCAGGAAGAAGGCGAAGGAAAAGCAGACTGATCTCGGTACCGCGCTGACGACCGGCGGGGGTGTCGGCGGTGGACTCGGCCTCCTCACGGGAGCTCTCGCAGGAATGCACGGCGGGCGCGGGCACGGGCTCCGCGGGGCCGCGCTGGGGGCTGTGGTGGGCGGTCTCGGCGGCGCGCTCATCGGCGGGGGCATGAAGGCATCCGATGACGCGGCCATCGCAAAGTGGAAGCGAGTCAACACCGCAGGACCGGCGGCGGAGAGGGACGAGGCACACCAGGCGATCCGGCATGCGATCGAGGGCGTCGCTGGCGAGGAGCGGCGCCACCGGCATGCTCTCCAGGCCGCGGTCATCTCCAACGCGCTTCGTCCTGCACGGACGGAGCACCACTACCACTACGGCGACCGCTCGTCGTCGTCGTCGTCGTCCCCGGCCGCCCCGCAGAAGTACAAGTGCGCGTACTGCGGTACGGGTACTGTCGGGAACACCGGTCACTGCTCGAGCTGTGGGGCGCCCATGTCCGAAGCATCCAAGATGGCGAGCATCCGTGCCTTCTTCGTGAAGGAGGCGCTCACCGGAGCAGAGCTGCAGGCACGGGAAGCGGCCCGTCGTGCGGCCCAGGCGCCTGCGGTTGCCGTAGAGAACTCGCAGAGGCTGGCCCCGGCGCAGCTGGCGCGTGCGCAGCAGGCACAAGCAGCGCAGGAGGCGCAGGCGGCGGCACAGCACAACGCTGCGCAGGAGGCTCGGCGTGCACAGGTCTCTCGAGCTGTGAACGAGTGGGGGGAGCATGTAAAGAAGAACCCTTCTCCGGCGCACATCAACACGGGTCAGGACATCGCGGCTGCCTATGACGGACATTGGACCGCGGAGCCCACGGCACCTCGACCGGCTGCACCGACGCCAGCCGCTGCGACCCCGCAGATCTCTCACGCACCAGCGGTGCAGCAGGCCGCGGATGCGGGTGCCGCGCAAGTCCGGAGGGGCAAGACGGTCATTTCCGCGAGGGAGCTAACAGGTAGCGCGAAGGAGCTACGTGCACACGCCGCCGCCGCTGCTGCCGCAGGCGATGCTGACAAGGCGCAGCGTCTGAACCGCGTGGCCGATCGATACCAGAAGCTCCAGGACCGTGTCCACAGTCGGCAGCCGGCTGCGACCCCGCAGATCTCCGACGTTGCACCTGCAGCACCGTCTGCGCCTGCAGCAGCACCTCCGAAGCCGGTACCACCGCCTGCAGCACCCGTGCACACGCCTGCGCCCGTTCACACGCCTGTGCCGGCAGCGGCGGCGTCGCACGCGGCCCCGGTTGTTGCGGAGGCCGCGCACGCGGCGGCGCCTGCTGCAGGTGGGTTCGCCAGGCACCTGACCAGGCGCAATGCCGTGCTCGGGGCTGGGGTCGCGGCTGCTGGGGCTGCCGGGGCTCTTGGCATCCGTCACTTCCTCAAGAAGCGCAACCCCGAGCCCGCGCCGCAGCCGACCCTGGGAGGTCGCTGATGTCCGAGCTCACCACGGACCAGCGCAACAACCTCGGTGAG